>JGI24891J29808_1000312_pt1 | contig 39051 bp, 43 predicted proteins | sample FreactcultuFSWF8_FD_29808 | JGI IMG/M metagenome (IMG submission 29808) | reverse complement strand
TTTTTTTTTTTTTTTTTTTTTTGAAGAAAGCGCTATGTACGCGTGAAGTGAAAGTGCAGAAATTTGTTGCGTTGGATGAATGTGTTGGTATTGTTATGAGAGGTGAATTTGGTGCCTCTGTGATTGAGACTTGGCGTACGGTTGATATTGACCTGATCCAGGAACTGGGACATCACTGCTTCGCAGCAGTCAAGCTGAGAAAGACACCCCAGACAAGACCGACTGCACTGAGGAACACAATCCGCTTCTCCACCGGAATCAATGCAAAGTTGACGATTGACGCCAACGGCCAGATCGTGTAACTAGCATAGATGATGGGGAATGTGTCCTGCGAAGAGAAGTTCGTTGTAGCCCAAATCACAGCAGGAAAGGATAAGCCACCGCGCAGTTGATGCACAGCAGTCAAGTAACAAAAGAGATAGGGAAACATACCGTACGCAGCACTGTGCCTATCTCACCAGGCGACCTTCCTTTCATGATACCCATAAGGATGAGAAAGGCAGCTGTGTTCAACAAAGCACCCAACGTCATGCAATCGACGAACCACTTTATCATCGTGTTCTTCCAGTCCAGCTTTGTTTCAAATTCCTCCTCTTGTTGCAAGACATCTTCTCCAAGCAGCTCGTCGTGCTCGCGAATCTCGTAGCGGGGCAACACTGTTTTTGTAGAGTCAATCGGCTTGCGACCGGGGAATACGCGTTCGAGAGCATGCTGCCAGAGGTAGTTCGGGGGCGCTGTCAATAGCGTAAAGATGACGAAGCGAAGGAAGTCTGCCGCAGAGACGGTCGTTGGAGCCTGCTGTAGATTGTGTCAGTCATTGAGTTTTGGAAATACACATTGACATGGCAAACAGACTTGTTTGCTACGCTGTTCGAGGAGCTGGGCGATGACATTGGATGCAGCAGCGATGGCGGTCGCTTGCAGTGTCGAACTGACAATCGGGGAGAACATTTTGATCCTCTTGTATTGAGTCTATCGTTAGTACGAGATTCAAGAAGATTGAGGAAGTTGAAGCAAGAGAAAGGAACGACATGTCGTTTGCCAAATGTTGACGCGTTCATGTTTCGGCTTTTGCGGGGTTGACGTTCCACCTTGATGACTGCACCGCCACACTCAGCCACATTATCTGGTTGGAAATATTGATATTCATTAAGTCGTAAAGTATTGGTACATCTGCCGGCATCAGTCCCCATCTTCCATCTCAATAATCAAGGGAAGATTGGCACAAGCGCAACTCCAGCACAGCTCGGCGGTATCGTCTTTCCAAAGTACAAGTTTCCATCGCCTCCACAAGTGGCAGCATAATATGACACTCCATTGACATTGCAGCCAAGACTTCCACTTTGCCTCTGGCAATTGAGCTTTCCATAGTTGCCGCTAGTTCCTAGTGGGTAGAATGCCACTGGCTGAATGTCGGTATTGGACTTCATGTTCGCAACATATCCTTGAGAAGGGCTCTGTTCAACCAAGTCGCCAGAAGAGTCGATAGTGAACTTGGTCGCTAGTGTCTTGTCTGCCACGAGGCTGATTGCTTGACCAGCACCAGCGTTTACAGTAGCGTAAAGGCCATTGGAATTGGCACTGCTGCTAGTTTGAAGATAGAAAGCATAGCTGGGTGGTGTGACCGGGATGAACGAGTTGACGGGCGCGATGAAAGCGGAGGTTTGAGAAGGAGGGGTGACTGATGATGCCTGGGCTATGCGCACAGAAGTGATGAACGTTGCCGGGGACGAGCTTGGGTTTGAGTATGGCGAGGCCAGTGCTGTCGACGATGATATAGCGGAAGCTGAGGTGAATGTGGTGATCTGACTTGAGGTGGCATCATCTACAGCATCCCATTCTTCGCAGTCGAAGTCCAGGTCAGAATCGGCAACATCAAGCTGAGAGTATGGCAATGCCGAGACAGTGATAGCCATGATGGCCAGAAGGCTCCAAAGATGTGCGATCTTCGTTCTAGAAAACATAATTTCTTCTGCTGGGCGAGACAAATCTGCAGGTACATAGGTGAAGTGCGGCCGAGTATGCTTATATTTTAACTCGCCTTCAAAGCCGTAACGGCCATGTCACCCCCGAACATATTCTCCGAGCTTCTCCTGTCACCTGTAAGGGGTAGGCAATAGTCTCCGTTAAGCAATACAGGGCTTAGTGTAAGGGATGTGACACCTATATGGTAGTGGCAGTTGACATCTCAACCGTCGGCTTGGAGCGATCGTTACTGGGGATTAGGTTGACAGCCATTCTAAGCTTCTGTAACAAGAAACCTTCAGCATCAACCTCACCTACTGTTATGTCGCGCTCATTTTGTGATGCTTGTTGGATGGGTCATGTTGTGATGAGTTGGATGAAGATGGGGAGAAAGCAGGAAGAAAGGTCGCCAAGAGGGGAGGTCCTCGTTTCGGCTTCGGCGAGCCCGACGAAATCCTTCTCACGCCGTTGACTCCTTCCCAAACATTCTTTCGTACGATCAAAACAACTACCTATTTTGTCGCTACCTTGTACTTCTACGCCCGTAACCTGAACCAAGTGCAATTCGACTATTGATAAGTTGTCTTTGGCGCTGCTTTTCTCGGAGGCTTCATGGCCTTTCATCCCGCATTTTGACAGCTGTCTTTGACAAAACGCCGCTTTCGATAGACTTGTCATGCGTGTAGACGGAGACCACGACAAATAACTATCCAGAAGCGCCAGCTCTCTTTCTCACGCCAGTCAATGTCTGGGAAATGGTAGCTGCGAAGACGATAGTCCGATGCGTACTCGATTAACCCTTCCACAATTAAACGATGCTCTTACAACTTGGCTATCGATGAGTCGAGATGGCACAAGAGCACGACAAACTATTCGCACAGTAGCCAAAGCATATTGCGTCGCTTACAACACCTATCCCGCATGAGTTCATCGGGTTTTGATAGCAAATCAGTGCTGAGCTTTGAATGACCAGACGTTCCGGAGTTAAATATGGACGAGACCATCCCGAAAGCCGATATCACAGAACTGCTGCCACCTTTCTCAGTGTCTGTTATTCAGGAGATGGGTTTCAGTGCGGATCACAATCCAGCCGACCATCTAGGGAATTCTTACACTTTTTATCGTCTGACTGACCATAACGGTACATTCATGACAGTCACAGGAAGAGTAGAATCACGGCGACTAAATGAAAAAGATACAACGGAAATAGCGAAGTTGTTCGACGAACTATTAAAGTTCTGCCATATTCTCGCATTCAAGTTCTTCTGGAATTTGGGGTAAACTTGGCGTGGCGGACCCCTCTAGGCATGGTTTCTGAGCGATAATTAGCCATTATACACGTATCTAACGTCCCCTACCACCTTTTAAAGCTCTGAAAACTGCTATATAGTCGTCGCCGAGGTGTAAGTTGTTGCTGCTCGAATTTTAATGGATTCTAACGGTTATTATGGCTAGTAATCGTCCCGACGCGCCTTATAGGCTATCTTAATGAAATCGACGATAAGTAGCTAGAAGAGGTGTTTAAAAGAGGAGGATCTATAAAGGCAGCTTAGCATATGTTTCCTAAGGCGCCTCGGTTAACACTATATACTAAACATACTAACTAGCGCGTATACGGCTCCGTTGCTCGTCCTATTAGCGTACGGATAATACTAGGTACTAAGAAGCTTATTACTCTAGTAATAAGTAAGTAGTTAGTAGATAAGATCGCGTAGACGAACGATGTCTAGTAAGAGGAGCTAATCTTTAACCTCTTTATTATGTTTAATGTCGCTATTAGTTAACCGACAATGTCGAGGTTTATAAATGGTAAGGGTCTATTAAAGAAGGTCTCTATAAGGATAGCCGCGTAATAGGACTAAGTTATGCGCGCGATCTTTAAGATAGAGGTATAGAAGGTGCTAGTAGAGGACTTAGTATATGTCGACAAGTCGTATGTAAGTAAGAAGACTCTATATAGACGACAAAGTTAGTTAGCAATCGGTCTACTAGCCTTTATAACCTTAGTTCTTCGACATACTACTCGACTTAGCATATTACTAGCCCTTATAATTAAAGGGTTCCTACCTGCTTCTACTCTTATTATTAAAGGCTCGGTTACTAGAGCTATCTTTGAGCACTAGCTCGAGCATATATTGCTTCCTTAACTACCTCCTAGTAAGGTTCTAGTTATAGATAATTGTTCTACCTACTATAGTAAGAAGGTTTAAGAGCTCTATCGAGCTACTAGAATTTGCCTCCTCTATCTTCTACCTTATTCGCTAGACTATAACCCTATCGAACTAACCTTCTATCTACTTAAATAGTAGCTTCGAGGACATAGAAACCTTATACTAAAGTAGGGATTAGAGAACTATAAGGAGAATTTTATTTAGTTCCTTCGCGAGGCGGTTAATATATACATAGAAGGAGAAGACATCTATAGTCTATTTAGGAAAGCAAAGTTAGTAGCGTAGTCGGAGGTATACGCTATAGCGAGTCGTTTAATTATAGAGACGGCATTAATACCTTAGTTAACCTCGTAAATAGTAGGGGGTTACTCTTATAGAGTAACCCTATCGAAGAACGACGTCTACTTAAGCTTATAACGAACAACTAGAGGGGGTAGTAGCGACTTCCTTCGGCGCTAAGACTAGCTCTAAGACTAGCGTCTATTATTCTCCTCCTCTTAATTATTAACATTAACATTACTAATATTAGCCTTATTAACCGTAGCTTGCTAAGTGCGCTTTACTATAGGTATAGGAGGAGGAGGCGATAGTCGCTTATACGTAGCTAGTTTTAATGCCGTCGGTGTTCTCTTTAATACTGTCGCCTTTACTAACTTTATTGTTTTAGCCTTCGAAGCAGTTATAGTTATGTTGTTCGACTTCCTCTATAATAGTGCCCTCTTCGCTAGCGCCTTCCTTATAGGTGCCTTCCTTACTACTACCTTCTCTTACGTACGAGTAGTACTCTCTATAGTAGCCTTTATCGACGGTCTACGAGCACGCTTTTAACTAGCATTAACGATATTACCTTAGTTAACATTAAAGTAAACACCTTAAGCACCGCGTTTAACCTCTTTAGCATTTACGATACTAGCTATCCGCGTAGCAATAGTAGTAGTCTCCTACTTCTCTATCTATCTCCGAGCTCGCCTACAAGTAGAAGTAACCGCTATTTAAGTATCTAGGCCTATCTAGCTATCTTCCTTAGGTATATCGTAGTTAGGAGGGAGCATCGGACTACTCTACTAAAGCGCGCCGAGGAGCGCGTCGACATTATCTTCGGGCGATTTAGGCGTTAGTATACGGTCGTAGAGGCTTAAGAAGTTGTTATTAGCTAAGGGGGCCTCTAGCGACGACATAGTATGTAAATAAGACGACTACGAGGTGTATAGATAGCTAATATCGAGTGTATACAGCTAACTAGTGCTCAGAAACCATGCCTAGAGGACCCGCCACGCCAAGTTTACCCCAAATTCTAGAAGAACTTAAATGCGAGAATACCGGGCAGAGGTGCTCTGGCTCTCCGCAATGTGACCAAGTCAGCTTCGCTGGCTCTACAACCCTGGCACCGAGTCTCCCATCGACGCAACGACACAAAGAGACAGCCTATTCCTGGAAGCTAGAATGCTGAATGGTAAAGAGTCCTCTGGCTATCTTGATCAATGATCGCTGATCGTGTTCTTTGAGAATCTGATCCGAAACGTGGCAATATCGCGTTCCAAACATGATGTCCGACTCTCATCTGACCTAAGTAAGTCTCGCAGGAGACACTCCAGATTCTTGCGGAGCGCCGGAGCTAGAGACACATCTGCACCTGGACATAACCTGTATGTACAAGAATGTATGTCACCAATTGGGGCTTCAAGACCAGTGTTTCTCTTAAATCGTAATGGGAGTGTTCAAGAGCTTCGCAATCGCACAACACTATTACAGCATCTGAGTTTCATGGCACAGATAACACAAGCATGGGTAGTAGAAGTTGTGGGATAGACATGATACATTTCATTTCGTATCGTTTGATTCTAAAATTACAGACATAAATTCCTTTTGTTCATGACATTATTGACCATCAATCGTTAAGTTTAGAGAGGGTTGTCGGCCTTGGCGAACTGGCGAGCGGCAGCAGAGATGCTGTCGACGACATCCTTGAAGGTCTGCTTCGACTCGGCGGAAAGGTCCGAAACCTCGTTGGCGGCAGGGTCGGCCTCCTGGTTGCACCAGTTGATCTCGAGAGTGTGGAGCTCAAGGACCTGATCGAGGCCGAAGACATCCTTGGTCTCGTGAGAGGGGAAACCGCGGAGCTGAGAAACGAGGCGGAGGAGTTCTTGCACGTCGTCACTGTGGTAGTGTTAGTCCTTTGAATGCTCTGAACATGATAGGCGAGGGACAACATACGAGGACATGGTGCCAACCTTCTCCTCAATAGTGGTGCCGTGGTGGAAGGTCTGCTTGATGTTGGCAGAGCGGTTGGGCTCGCCAGTGATGTCGATGGTGTGGGTGGGAGTGCCAGAGAAGGGCTTCTGGAGTCTGACGAGGAACTCGCCGGAAGGAGGAGGGGCCATAGAGCGAGGCATGTTGATATGTGTGTGTGTGTGGTTGGTGGGGGTTATGTGTAGTAGAAGTGTGTTTGAAAAGTCAATGGACAGATTCTGATGGAGAAAGAGAGAAAAGAGCTTCAAATGTTTGCAGAGAAGAATATAAAAACAGAGAGCTCAAGGTGGAGCATGTACCTTTCTGCAGATGACGCGGTCTTTGCATCATCACATCTTAGCTCAACAGCTGTTCTGTTCCTGACAGCCAAGACACGCGATCATCGATGCATGATGTTTTCGGTGCTTCTATGGCATCGACAAGAACCTTCTTGATTAATCGAGAAATTTGTTGTTGGTTGTGCTCGATCGCTCTCTCAAACCTGAGGAGATGAGGCTCAAGAATTTCATGTAAACATCAATTACATCATGCGGGGTGAGCTCCACACGACATTTTCAGCCTCAGCAGCTTCGTCCTCAGGCATCAATTTTGGTCACGCAACATCGCGTCTGCAAAGTCGAGATCTGATTTTCTGGTAGACCTAATTCGCAACCCTTCAGACTTACGATGATATCGGAAGCACTCAGACAGAGCACGCCCGAACCGGATGCCAGCCAGCGTAAGCCGGGCCAGGAGTTTGACACGCCTAAGAAGCATCGCGTCTTCGCGCTTCTGGATCATCGCGTAAGGCTTGGTCTGTCGAAAAATGACTGCTTCAACCTGGAAGGCGTACCAACGCGAACTGACCGATTCTGGGAGAAGCAACGAGCAGACAAAGTGCCTGGCTGGGACCGCACGACCAGAACGAAAGGCACTCGACGTACAGGACGTCCACAGAAGATCCCGAAAGACGTGCTTGACTCCATGATACTGTACTCCTTCCGAAATGATGGAGGTAGTACGGCAACTTGGGATGAACTTCACAGCGAATTCGCTGCATCCCTGCCAGAGTGCTGTGCTGAGACCATTCGAAGAGCTTTCCAAAAAGCTGGTTACAACAAGTGCAAATATTGCAAGAAAACTTTCGAAACATCTCAATCAACCCGGCATAACCACAGCAGGCAGTCATGTGCTCAGGCTGCATTGACGCACGATTGAGAAATGTTTATAAGGACTCAGTTGGTGCATTCGCTGAACGCGTTCTCCTCGCGTCAAGTCTTTTCTGATGATGAAAGGGGCATCGCCGAACCTCAGTATATACGTAAAATCGTATTGTATCACGCCGGAGCTCCTCCAACCGTGTTCACAAAAGTCAACTACCGGAGGCCATACCTACCCCGCTACTTACCCCTACCCCGCAAACAAGATCGACTCGGGTCATCTTGCCCGACTAATCCAACGACCGGTTTCTTGCCAAATGTAGCATACTCTTCACAGACCACCCATCGTTGCATAGACACCAAGCCGGCGGGTTATTCGTGAGCGCTGAACAATCTACCGATGGTCAGACTCCTGGCCTTCTACACAGAGTTGCACTGGAATGAGAACACGGAAATTCCAGGTGTGGAGATAGAGTTTGACGCTCCCATATACAACATGCAGCCTGGGAAGCATGGACATTATGGCATCAGAAAAGTGTCAATCTGCTGACTGTAATATGTGGAGCCGACGTTTTATCGGTGTATCTTCAGGGCGAACGGCCGAGTTCATACAACCTCACATTCGGCATCGTACATAAATGATGGCTGACCTTCAACGCCAAAGACACAGTGTCTCACTATACCATACCCAAGATGAGGATCACCATTGGCCTCTTATTCGGCGTTGTATCGCAGGTGTTCGCTGTCCCGGTATCAAGGTAATCAGAACCGCTCTTTCGTAAATCGATATCTCACCGCAAGCTGTTGACACAAAACAGCGGCGATAAATTCTACCCTCGTGGTATTGCTCTCGGAAGCACAACACAAGAGAAGACACAACACTTTGCAGCTTTCACACTCAACTCGAAATCTCCCGTAGCAACTCTGGATTATGGCTATGAAGTTGCTGGTTATCCGTTCTTCTCTGTTGCCAGCCTCACTGGCAAAGTGCAGATTGAGACGAGGTGACTAGTCTTATGGCCATGATTACAGCACCAGTTGACCTTGTGCTTGTAGATACACAGAAGATCTGGGCGACATAGATTTACCTTATTCTGATGGTCCCTTCGCCTTTGGTCAGGGTCTCACGAACACATATAGAGTTGAGACATTCGAGATCACATCGGCTGGTCAGCTCAATTCATACCTTGCCCAGGGCGGCCAACGCTGGCAGACCATTCGATTGCTTACCTCAGGCACCGTCACGTTCAAGAGTGTTGGCTTTGCAGCAACAATTAATACACTGGATTACGACAAGCTACCTGGACAATTCAGTTCGTCGAACCCGTTGTATAACGAGATCTGGAAGCTCGGTGCCAGAGCAGCTGGTGCTTCATGCTTCAGTGCGGGTGCATACAAGTCGATCTGGGATGTCTCTCCTAACAGTGGCGCATTCGTCAGAGGTTCTCGTGCTGGTCTTTCTATCAAGGGCAACACCTTCTCCAATTACAACCTCACATTTTCTGCCAACATCAAGCGTGGTGGACTTGGATGGACCATGGCCTATCCAGTCAGCAGTAGAGTTGGAGGCATACAACTCAATCTCGTTGGAAACTACCCCGAGCCAACTACTTATGCCAACGTCAACAAGACACTTCTTCCACCCAACACCGTCGTCCTCGGTTATGGTTTCAGCCTGGTAAACCAGACCACACTCGATTCGTACTACCTCGACAGTTTCAAAGTTCCCTTCGACGTCAAAGAAGGACAGTGGTACTCCGTCTCTGCAAAGATGTACGAAGGCAATTTCCTTGCTGTCTCGATCAACGGAATCAAGGTTTTCAATATTACATTGAACGACTACTATACTGGAGCATCTGGTGCCACGACTACTGGCTCGTTCGGCTTTGGTGGTTGGCAAGATCAGGCTGCATATTTCAAGGATGTCGAGGTTGCCTCAAACAACGGCACTGTCATCTACACAAACCCTATGACCAATGCTTCAGTCATCTTACCAGAATATGGCGTCCAGTCAAACACAGCCGATCTGTGCTTGGATGGTGCAAAGCGTGATCGTCTTGTCTGGCTTGGTGATTTCTACCATACCGCGGGAATCATTGCCACGTCGACTTCTCGTCAGGACTACTCTTCCGGTACGCTCAAGAACTTCCTTGATTGGCAACTGCCCTCTGGTCAGCTTCCACTTGACACATCGCTTGGCTACCCTGGCTCTGCAACTCTCAGCTTCGCCGAATTGACACCTGATGGCTACTCATATGCTCTGCAAGACTACCATATTCTGGGTCTGCTTGCTTTCGGCTCTCACATGCGCTACCATAACGACATTGCTTTTGCTTCACAAAACTGGCCGCAGTGGAAACTCGCTGTCAACTATCTAATCGGAAAGATAGACAACTCTACAGGTCTTGTGTCGCTAGGCTTCACCTTCTTTGGAGACGATGCCGGCCTAGCTGTCAACGCTGCCTCTGTGCAGGCTTTCCGAGAACTTGCCCTTGTTGCTACAGCCATTGGCGATACTGCTTCAGCCAGTTCCTGGGACGCCGTTGCCGGTCGAGTGGGAAACACCATCCAATCAACATTCTGGCAACCAAGTCTGGGTTACTTCAGCGATACACCTCAAAACAAGTCAAAGGTCTCCGTTCAAGGTCTTTCATTCGTCATAACTTCAGGCGTCGCAACAACTTCCCAAGCAAGTTCCTGCATGAACGCTCTAGCCGCTCTCAAACTGTCTCCCGGCTACAAAGACTCGACTGCCGTCTCTTCCGACACCGTCGCCAACATCTCACCAAATACAAACGGCTTCCTCCTCTCCGCTCTCATGCAAACGAATCGCACGTCCGAGATGAAATATCTTTTCGAAAACCTCTGGGCTGCCATGATCACAAATGATACTACACACTCTGGCGCCTCCTGGGAATACGTAGATACGAATCTGCAACCAGGGCTTTCCCGCTACACCAGTCTCTCACACCCCTGGGGTGGTGCGCCGACGTATATCTTGACCGAGTATGTGGCTGGTATCAGACCTGTCACTTTCGGCTACAAGACATGGATTATCGCGCCGGCGTATACTGGGTTTGGATTGACGTCTGCGAGTGCGCAGGTGCAGACGCCTTTTGGTGTGTTGAAAGTGAGGTGGAGTGTTGAGGGTGGGAAGATCAATGCTGTCATTAATGCGCCGATGGGGACTTCGGGAACATTTGTTATCAACAGAGCGTTGGCGAATGAGACGAGAGCGAATACCGTTGTGCAGGTCAAGGGTGGGATATTGCCCAAGGTCCTCTGCCTGGACTTGTAGAGTAGGAGTGGTCTGTCGTAGTATACGTTGGCAAAATGAGATGGAGGGTTCACGGCTTCTCAACCCAGTCTGTTATCTTGAACACGTCTCCAATCAAATCATGCTGTCATGACATTGACAAAATCTCGATTGTAAGCTGTAGCAAAAACGGCATCAATTCATACTGTAAGAAAACAGAAGAGACACAAGGCGAGAATGTCAACCAACATCTACTCAAACGTCATCAACTCGTCAAACACTCGAGATTTGATGAGAACCTGGAAAACTCTGTAGATCAGGCCGTCGATGCCTCAATCGTGTTTTATTTGGTGCCGTTGCAAGTCGGGTGCCGAGGGTGTTGATTGGCAGAACGTAGACGGTATCCATGCGATCTCTCCAAAGCAAAGAAAATTTGAGGGATCGGAAGATATCTGGCATCAACCCGCGTGGTAATTCGAGGGCGTCCTCAGCATCTTCGGCATCGAATTTCCGATGATTGTTTGAGTGCATACTTGCACGAGGCTGGATTGCATGCTTCAATTGGGGGCTGGAAGGCAAAGATAACAGTTTTGCTTTGAGAACAGCCTGCAACTTCTCGGGAAACCAGTCTTTTTCTTCCCACACACGCACTAAAACTTGCATGTTGAATTCGGTGACGAGTAGATTGACTATCGACTCAGTGAATTCGAACCCAGATCCGAGTCGTTCCACGAGACGTGTGAGTACTCTGCTACGACTTGTTCTGTCTGATCGTAACAATCTTGTACGATTCCGTCTACTGACAAGCGGTGACCCGCGTGAAAGGTGACCGCATTCTTCCTGAGGTGGCTGAAGATAGCAGTTGAAAGCTACAGATTGGATGAAATCCTCGACAACAATGTCCTCGACCCACTTATGCTCAAGTATCATTTCAAGAATGCCCAGATGGAAGCATTTTGCGATTAGATACATGTTATGGGCCGTCGGTCGTTGTTCAAGGAGTCCCTTGCTCAAGAGCCTCCGTAAGTCAACTGACCCATAGGGCAAGGCAGCCAGCACATTGAGCAGTTGAGTGTTGGGTATGTAAATACCCTCTGACAATAGAGTTTCCAAAACCTGGATTTGCCTTCCATGTGCTAGCCAGTCCCAGTCATGAGTTTGAAGATATACGGCCCGTTGCATCTGACATAGTAAGATTCGGAGAGCCAGAGGTGAAGCTCTGGCAACCAAGACTAAAGCGTAGTTGGAAATTGGTTGGCTGGGCACGAGCTTACCCATAAGAGCTGGCAGCAGCATGACATACGATGGGACCTGTGATAAAGTGCGGATGAGACTGTCAGTGATGAGTACAGATATTAGATCCTCGTCTATCATTTCTGCCAGCACTACTACACCTGCACCATGCTCAAGGACAGAAATTAATGCGTCAGCAGAAAGCACCGTTCGTGGCCCCTTGCGGAACAATGCCCGTACGGTCTTGCGGGTATTGTCCCTGAGGCACTCCAAGACCCATGGTAGGTCTATGAACCTGGCGACATCGTCTCTCTGGTCAATCAACCAATCGATGACATGAATGTGGCCCATACTGGCAGCTGCCTTAAGCGCATCTCCGAGCCATCGATCCTGGTCTTCTAGTCGAGCCGTTTGCCAAAAGCTTACCACACTTTGCTTGAGGCCAAGCAGAGAGGCATTCGTCAGAGCATTATCTGACATGGACCGAAAAGGATATTGAGCTGCCAACCATTGACGGAAATACTGATTGCCGTCGCTCTCGAATATCGAGTTGATATTAGCCTGCACTTCGCCCCAGTCTGTGGTGGCATCATTCTGTCTGGCGTGGATCAACCAGTAGTCGAGTGCGTAAGCTCGCAGGCCTTGAGTTCTGACAAATTCTTCTGTTGCCCATTCTGTTCCCCATTCTGGTGCCCATTCTGTGGCCCGCAAATTGCGAGGTCGTCGTGGCCAGGCTGATGAACCATCGCTGAGGTTTGAGACCAAGGTGGACTTGTAAGCGTTCTTCCAGAAAACCTCGCGGTCAAAAGTGCCCGGATACTGGAACATCAAGCGAAGCGTTTGATCAGCTATACAGCGATGTGCTAACTGTGTCGTGAACCTGAACCAGTGGAGGCCTTCGTCGCATCCCGCTTGAACCAGTAAGAATTCTTTGACCGTTAAATGAGCAAGTTTGATGGTGTCGAAAGTGTCCCTATCGACTATGGTGACCAGGACACTTGTACAAAGTTTCAGAACGTCGTCGAAAAACGGAAAGTCAACCACGGTAGCCACCTCATACGGACGTAGTTCTCGGAACGACGTAGTCAACCAGATGAGTATTTGTCGTACACGTCCCCGATTAATCTCGGGTATCGTCGTGAGTGCTTGATGATATGTTTCCTCGAGAGACTGTGGAATTGTGTCCAGAGCGTTTCGGAAATCGTCCACAGTCGGACAATTATGCAGTCGTTTGATCTGGAGATCTGCCCACCTGAACCGCCTGGCGCAACTATTAACTCAAGAAATGCCAAGCTGTTGTAGAGAGTAATGCATGCCTTTCTTCAGAGTGAAGTAGCCTTTGTGTGGCTAATCGTATCATATCTGGACCCCAGCGGTTGATCGCACTTTGACGAAGACCACAGTTGACCAACTTCTTCACATCGTCCTGAAGAGCTGTATCGGCATCCACAGTGTAAGAGGCAATCTTTTGGAGGATATGGCGTATATCTGGCTCCCTTCGACTTGTGGTGATGACACGGAGCTTCCCTGCACACGCGACCAGGAGCTGCTCGATGATTCCAAGCAGAATTGACCTTCCGGGCGATTTGCGCTCTGGGTATTCGTCCAGCGCATCCAAAACCAAGTAGACATCCTCTTGCAGACAGACTAAATGCTCGAAGATACCACAAAGCTCATGGCGCGAGGGTTCACTTTTTGGAAGGTGATGTTTTTCCCAGAGTTCCTGTATACTAGTCGGTAATGGCGAGCATGACAACTGCCTGATCAGTGAGCGGAGCATGTGTTGTACGTTTTGCGTGTATTCGCTGCTGAACTGGAAATACCAATACACTACGTGCCTACCCGGGTGCGGCTTGCATCGTTCTTGGAGATCATCGATAATCTTGGAGCTGTATGATTGTCAGCTTTGACTCAAAGCACAAATTTCGAATTTCGCACCTCAAAACTGTTTTGCCGCTGCCAGCTACGCCCCTTAGTTGTACTCAAGAAAAGTGAGAGTAAGCATACTTACCGGCTCCATTGATCCAAAGCAAGCCACCGGAATGGTACCAGTCTAGAACTCCCGAGTCAAGGAAGAACCAATCTCCAGTCTCGAGCACACGGCAGTCATAATTAGTGTTCTGGATGTTCGAATAGGCTGAAGAAGGTGACAGCCACTCCAGAGTCTCTCTCTCAGTGACGACTTCCTACCAATGTAAGCACTGACATGATTTCGGATACACCCCAACATACGGTTGACTTCATTGTTAGTCCGCTCAGACAATTCGATGTTTTTGGTTAGTCGAACAGATAGTTGGTCTACAGCTTGACCGATCGTCTGGGTTTCCATGACCCTACCAGGGGCAAGGTGGCTGAGAATTTCTTTGGCGAATGACGCGGCGGTAGCAGCGGCGTAACGTTGCCAGCCATCATCTTTGTGAGAGTCTGAGTAATCTGAAATACCGCGGATGATCAGACATGGAAAATTGTTCATTAGACCTGCGGCTTCCATCTCAAAGCAGAGAACGCCACCCAAATCTTGGCTGATTTTGTCCCTCTCAATTGCATCTTTCATGACCCTATTACCAGAAGCGATGGTGCCATAATGGATGCTCGGTCCTTTGGTGTCTCTCTCTTCGCGATCCACCGAGTTCTCAGAGTCGCATCCAAAGCAGTTCCTCCCGCCAACGTGCGAGTACTGTGGTTGATAGAGGCAGTCAGTAAGCTTCGACGGGTATGCGTATGGTGGAAGTCGGTCAGTTAGTCGCGAAAGGTAGTCGACTACTTTGAGCTCGTCCATCTCTTCAGCGGCTCTAACATCGGTAAGAGCGGTGAGGAGGGCATTCGGTGGAGCGTTCAAAGATCCTGTACGCTCGAAGATTCCGTTGGGGCGAGCTTTGCCAAAGTCGTATTGGGCCACTCCACCATGTTGGCCGTTAGGATGGCTCACAACAATATCGCCCAAGCGAATATCATTGTCTTCACTGGGTACACCCCCTCCTATACCAACCATCAGGCCCACGCGAATTTGACGAAACGCGGACATCATCTGTACAGCAACACTGGAGGCAGAAACGAGACCAGTACGACCCGATGGAAGACAACCAATAACGATGTTGTGGTCACCGATGCATCCGAAACGGTAGGAGTTATCATCGCTGGAAGGTAGCGGCAGACGTTGATGTTCTTGGTCCAGCATCTTTACAGCTGCTGCCAGCTCGATCGGCAAGGCGCAGATCCAGCCGATGGTATACTGGTCGGCGCGATTGATTTCTGCTTGACCATCGTCAGGGGAGGGAGTCTCGCATTGCTGTGAGCTAGCCATGACGGTAGCACCAGGCTAGAACCTCGTGAGATCTACGCAACAGTGGAAAGTTTGGAATGAACGAGGATGGGGAGGTCGAGTACAGATAAGAGAGCGGGGAAATGCAGCTTCCATGCAAGTCTCTAAATTTAGAATAAGGCATTCAGATAAGCGCCGTGATCTGATCCAGACATCAGATTGTGGCCGTCAAGGCGTGAAACAAGTAGAGATGCTACTGGCGAAGGATGGATCTTCCAATCCCATGTTCGTCGAACATGTCCTTCTTGAAGACAGAGTTCGTCAACATTTCAAAAGCGCAGAGACGGTGTTGTCTTCGGCAGTGTGTTGGTCGATGACGCCGTAAAGCGACGCGGTACTGTACATTGCTCGAGCATGACCGAGAAGTTTGACATTGATAAATTGTTGGAGCTCATCATTTGAGGCATTGAGAAAGCCATTGTCAAAGTGCTGGCGGAGAGGCATTGTCGGACCCGAGAAGTCGTGCTGGTCAGGATGTTCGATCAGGAGCCAGTCACTTCCCCAGCGGTAATCGGGAGAGAACTCCTCGTTTAGGGCACTTTCCAAGACATGATTGATCGCCTTTGTGCATGAGAAGAGGTGGTTTGTTGGAGGTTAGATCGTGGGCACTTACAGTGAGCGACACATCGGCGGTCACGAACAGGGGATAAAAGTGGTCAGGGGAGAATTTCATGCTGATGTAGTTGATGAGTGTAAAAACAGACTTGCCTCTGATGATTGATGAAGACTACCGTACTTATGATCGGAGGCCTGATTCGCATTTAGTCAGGCACGGCTGCCACAAGAGACGCCACTTCCACGACGCCCTGATCCAACTGCATGGCTGAGAGCTTCGTATTTCGAAGAGTTTCATCGTAGCTTCTCCAGATCGTAAGCATTCGACTTGCACGACTTCATGCTGTCTACGAGTGCAGAAGCGTCGGATCGAGCACCGAGAGGAGCGCGTCATGACAACGCCAAGACCAAACGGAACATCCTCGGATTGCGGGCACCGGGGAAGACAGTCGACGGCCAGACGAGAGCCATCTTGCGACAGACGCAACAGTCAACCAACGACATTGACGGACTTGACAGGAGCATCTTGGACATAACCCTCTACTCTCTAGATCAAGCCTTCTACCACATCACCGCCGACCGAGCACCTGCTTCACCTGCTTCGAGAATCGAAACACTACAAGACATCCACAAGTCATCATGGCAGCCGACCAGCGCGACATCTACGACTCCATGACGATGCAGTCAGACAGCGAGACATACGATCGGCCCGACATCTCATCGCCTTCATCACCTTCCTCAGACTCAGCATCACCCTTGATCCTCTACTCCCCACCTACCTTCTGGGGTCTGGCGCGAGGTGCAGCTATCAACCTACTCCTTCCCTTTGTCAACGGCCTCATGCTGGGCTTCGGCGAGCTGTTCGCCAATGAGCTTGCCTTCCGCTTTGGTTGGTCAAACACAAAGGTCAGATATGGAAGAGAGGATATCAAAGACAAGATACTGACAGTGATAGATCTTTCCCTCGCACAGACGAGTCGGACCTGGAGTCGAGATGCGAACAGACCCTATCGAGAAGAGGAGACGCAATGGACAAGAGATGGACGCATACACGAGCTTGGAATAAGAATGGAAATGACGACATTTACAAATCACGTACGCCTGGATTTTGCATTACAGCATGGAGAGGAGTCGGCGTTGGTGGTCTTTTCTTCCTTGTTATCGTTTTCCATTCTCTCAACTTCAAGCTCTCTGCGAAGAAGCATGTCAATATATCACAATCACCACACCCTTCCCTACCTCTTTCGTATACCCATCTGAGACTGCGATCACCAACCATTCCCATGAGTCTTGAAGCTCTACAGGCGGCTCTTATCTTGAGACGAGCCACTGGTCGAAATCTAGTTTCTTCCTTGAGACGACAATCAGTTCTCTCTAGAACATGACTTTGAGCAGCTCTCCCCAGTAAGTTCGGCATCGACCATTCAGTGACACATGTCAATTCCAGGTTCGATGTTGGAAGAACAGTGCCTGTCAAGGAGAGTACCGCAAGTGATGATTGAACATGGCTAGAAGAGCGTAAAGATGACTGGAGTGATCACCAAAGAAGAACGAAGGACTTCGAGAGCAGGTAGCGGAAAGGATTCCGAGGGCCACGGGCCGAGCCTCCCGTCGTTCTCGCCGGTCTCCGACATTCATCCGCGTCACAGCTTCCCTTCGAGATCAAGATTCAAGAAATCTTTTGGGCAAAGACATCTTTGCGACAAGCAACAAAACAACATCTCGAAAACAGCCCACCCAGCCATCAACCATGTCGGGCAAAAACATGTCATCGCGTTTGCTGAACATGAAGGTTCGCCCCCAGCTCGCTTACCATTAGATCTCCAAACTAATCAAGACATTCAGTTCATGCAACGCGCATCAGCATCAACACCAACTACACCCACGACTCCAGACGGCACAAGACCTTCCAAGCGTCAAAGAACAGAAGCAGCGGTCGACCCCGATGTCCGCGCATTCCAAGAAGCCGCAGCCGCCGAGGAAGCAAAGAAGAACGCCTTCATCGAACGCGCCGCCGCCGAAGCTGGAGAGACCAAATGGGTGCTCAGTGTGAGCGACGACAAACCACAAAACACTGCATCTTCATTGCGCATTGTAGAAGCTGGATACGGCGCCATTGACTCGGGCGCACCGATACCAGAAAGCGACGATGAAGAGGAGGAACAAAGCGCAGGCATGGCAGGAAGAAGGAGTTTTGGAAAGTTCAACAAGGCCGTCGAGGTAAGAACTCCATATCCCGAGTCCGACATTGCGCATACTGACAACCTCCAGCGTCAACACAACCCCGACCTCTCATCCTCAGAATCCGAAGACGACGAAGACGCCGAAGAATCAGAATCCTCAGAAGACGACGAAGATCTATCCGAAGCCGACCTCCTGATCAAAGCCGAACGCAAAGAAGCAGCAGCCAAACTTCGCGCCGAACGCAAGCAACAACGAAAAGCAGAAGAAGCACGCACAAAACAAATGGCCGAGCGACGAAGAAGCAGAGACATCAACCTCAACAAAGTAGGAGGAATCTCGAATGCCGCCATCAGGGGCAAACAGGCTGCTATGGCGAATATGGCTTGTCATGTTTGTGGTCAGAAGGGGCATTTGCAGAAGGATTGTCCGGATAAGAAGCAGAGGAGGGGAGACAAGAGGAAGAGTGGTGGTGGCAGGGACATGGATTACTAGCCATGTCAATTTCTCGCGTGGGAAGAAGACATGAGTTTTTGTCTCGGACCTCCTGCCTCTTTTGTCTCTTCCAGTTTCGATACCCTTGCTGTAGCATATGCAAGTCGCAGCATCTTTTTTCGTGTCTCACTCAATTCCTCTGTTACCTTCCTTTCTCAAGCCTTGAGAACCCTCGGATCTCAGGCATCCTCTCAATCGAACCCGTCACCCTTGACACACAAGACACAATCACAATACCCAACCTTTCCAACCACGATCCAAAAGACATGCACGGCAAAATCCTGCAGTCTCGAATACGCCATGTCGCTGGGATGACCCACCACTTGCATCGTTCCCTGCTTTGAAGATTTGCTCAAGTACGCAGCAGGAAATTGCAACTTGTCGATTTTGGAAAAGTTGACGAGGAAGAATCCTGCGGGTGGGGCGGAGGTGAAGGTGGGATGGTAGCCTTGGACAAAGGTCAGCTCTGGTGTGCTTGATCATACGGCTGCAGACTCTGGCAAAAGGGACGGGGATGGAGGAGAGTGGGAAAGACCGACCAAGTTTCTTGACCAGCCTGGGATTTTCGTTGAAAGTCTTGGTGAGAAGAGAGAGGAAGACCTCGTGGGATTGCTTTTGGGGATATCCGGCGATGTTTACCAAGTCGCCATCGCTGCGGTATTGAGGGGCGCTGAGATCGATACTGCGGGTTGGGAGATCGTCGACGATGGACGTGTTTTTGGTGGTGGGCGGATTGAGCGCCGGGGTAATACGGGGGTTGTTAGGTGCGTTTGTCATTTTGAAGGGTTGTCGATTTGGTTGATGGATAATGGAAGGCGATGTGTCGTGGACGAGTCGACGACTTGGTTGATTGGCCGACGGTGGATCGTGGAGGATAATGTGGATACAGGTCTGTTCGGCACTGTTATGCTCGGTTCGTTTAGTCTAGTTTGTGTTGTTCGGTTTCATTGTTCACTTTCTATTGTGTTTCGTTGCTTGTTGCCTCCTTCACTTTTGGGTTATCGACGTCCATTCACTTCTGAGGTTCCATGTATGTGTGATCGCAGTAGACGGACATCTCCTCTCGTCTCTATCCTCCTCCGCTCTGCGAACCCTTGGTCCGACTAGGCCTTTGTCAGGAAAGCTTCTCCTTAACCCTCTTCTTCTCGTGAACCCACCAGCACTGGCAAAATAACACCCTCTCCACATCATCCCCAAACGCGCCCACCCACAACAATCAATCACTCAATTCTTCCTTCTTGACCTTGACTTCCTTTTCCTCCTTTTTCGACAAGTCAAGTGGCTCCCTCGCTACACAAAGCGAACATGCGCAATTCTTCAAATCACCCTTGACAATACTAGCGACATGTACAGCGAATTCTTTCCAACACCTATAAGAACCCTTGGGATGGCCGAAGATGTGGGTAGAGCGAAAGCCATCGCTTTGACGAATGCCATGGATCACGAGATTGCAATAGTACATTGTGTAGCCTTTGGGGAGGGAGGTCAAATGTTGGTCTGTGGGGAGGGTATGGGATTAGCGACTGAGAAATGGGTGAGGCATGGAGGATTAGAACTTTTGTCGACGTAGCGGTTGTAGACTTCGTTCAGGTGTGTGAGGAAGATATCGTCGGGTGCTCTTTTGGAGTGGGGGAGCAGATCATCGGGAGGTTGGTCGCCTTCACCATCACTGTAGTATTTGGGAGAGCTGAGGTCGATGTCCATTGGAGCGGCAATGCTTCCTGCGGATGTTGCCTGTGGGTTGGCGGTCGATGATGGGAGTGAATTGGCTTCATAAGTTGGAATCTCGCATTAAATACTGCGTCATGTTTGATTGCTGCTGCTTCTTTGGGGTGCTTTTAGCTGACGGCCATTGTTCTTGCTCTAAAGAGTAACTCTGCGACATTGGGAAGGCTGATGGTTCATGACCCTCTGCGATGTCTTGGAAAGTCCTCAAAGTCAAGACTGTAATCGTCCAGGTGATACTCTTCATCGACCTCAACCTGATCCCATCCAGTCGCTTCCTCTTTCCAATCCTTGTTGTCGGACCCAATCAAAACATTCATTGTCTCCGTGATGTTCCTTGTACCGTTCCATTCAACAGGCCCTTTGATGAATGTTGTATATTCATTACTTGGAAAGATTCCTTCGCTGGTATTGCAACGCAAGTTGTTGCACACCAGACTGTCTAGCTTGAGCTTCTCTCTGATGCACTTCAATAGCGTAAGTGGTGTGCCTGAAGCGCAATCTTCGGTGGCCCATCGGTCTGTGACATCCAGTCTGACATTGACAAGCTCGACTCTGCGCAAGGTCTTTGCATGTGCAACGAAGAAATTGCACAGGCGGCGAAGACCGACCACGCAATCTTGCAGTCGCAGTTCCTGGAAAACATCTTTTCCAAAGTCCTTGGAGATTTTCCCATACTCTTCGCTGACGCCCCTGAAGGCTGACTCGTCTTTTGTGTCGCCAGCTTTGACTCGAAACTCCAGACGTCGGTTCTTTGTCATAATGCGCAGCTCAGATTCGTAGCCTCTCGACACTTTGACGCAGAGATCTGCATCTCCATATTCCTCGTGATCCAGCATGCCGATGGCTAGGTGAACATGAGCTTGTGAGCTACAGCCATCATCCACAGTAAACCATCCATTGGTAGAGGCGAACGGAAAGCTTTGGTGCCAGATACAATCAAGTTCCATGCTGTTCCATTCGAAGTTTGCCTTGTTGCAAGCCTGCCGGATATCCCTTGTCGTGTCGAGAGGGTTCAGATACCATTCTTCTACCGGATCCAGGCCCGCTTCGCCCCATTTTTGAAACTCAGATAGCTCGCCCAAGAATTTGTCGAAGCCGTAAGCAGTTCTGAAGTATGTAACACTGTGGTGGCAATAGTGAGATTCTTTGGATGTAGCAATCTCTCCAGCCACGTCAAAGATACCAAGAGTGACCCGGTTGTTGAACTTCTTCTTGCCAATATATTTCTTGAGATTTCTCAAAGCCGCGTGCATCATTCTAATGTGCTGCTTGGAGGCGATGAACGCCTCTTGCTTCTTTGCCGCCGCCACCTAGAGCTGACGCAGACGCAGGGCTTCCGCGTCCATTTCGTCTTCGGTAGTCCAGTGTGGACAGCTTGGATAGATAGAAAGCCTTCCAGAGCCAAAGAGGATTTTCTTGATGTGAGGTGCAAACACTTTATGAGCAGTGAGATCAACTAGACCTTGCAGGCTGTCCTGCGTAAAGAGGAACCGCCTTTCTGCAAAACATTGCTTCGCGAACTGTACCCCAAATCGGTTGCACAGCTCTTTACAGGTTGAGCGGAGATGGCCAAAGTCGTGGGAGCTCAACTGTGAGGCAATAATACTGTGAATCTCTGGGCCGAGAGACAAAAGTGTCGTATGAGCCATGACGATAACTATGTCAAAGCAATTGAGGATTGGCAGATGGTTCCCCTGTCAAGATTGTATCTCATGAGCAAAGTGGTGCAGCGGCGATGTAGGTAGTGACGCGACTGTCACGCGAGGATTTCGCGCCACCTCGATCAGTGCCCAGTGAGGCTAGCTCCAACACCAAACCAAGCATGATGCCAACAAACAAATTCTGCTCTCCCATACACAAAACCTCGTGCGTGGCGAGGAATATGCTCGGGATGAATATACAACAATCTTCTCTGTCCGAAATACATTCCTTCCGCCTTGGATGGTCAAACACACGATGGATATTCCAATGATGGGTATTACCAAACTAAGACTAGTCGGTTTTAGGCGCGCGCTTCTATCTGCCATCACGATCGCCACAATCATAAACTGCCAATATGGGCTGGCGCACCATTGACACTTTCCTCTTTTCTCGCGCGTCCAAACAACCCTCACGATGCCGATGTTCAATCGGCCAGTGCGTGTACCAATCTCCTCACACGAAACGCCAGAGCTTGTGACGAGTCTTGTCCCGCGTTACCAACTACGCGCACCTCAGAAGGCTTCACTATGTTCGAGGGAACCTGGCGAAATTGCATCTGACGCGTAGGGAACTCAAGTGCTAGCTACAGGTCTTACAGCCAGCGCTTTCTCGGTACTTCGTGGACGTTGAATCTGGTATAACATTGTGATGGTGGTTCGAGCTGCTCGGAGCTAATTCATTTCTAACCTCTTCCTGGAGCTGCTCCATCACGGATGGGAGAGCTTGAGCGCACTCAAGTCAGGAATGTTGACAGCCGAATCCAAACGCTTGGCTACCTTCACTGGCTCTGGGAGTTGTACAGAGTCATCTTCATGCACGTTGGCAATCAGCCCTTTTACCGCTTCGGCCAGCTCTTGTAACAATTTGCCATGACGAGGGATGGTATGACCGCCTGCACTATCGAAGAAGATAGCCATGTTATCGTCGAACAGGTTATACAAGGCAAGTGCGCCATCTTTGTACGGATCTACAAGAGTCAGCTCATGACTATCAACAATTGCTCTGATTGCTGGACATACCGTTCGCCCCGATAATGTGCAAAGAGTGAACCTCAAGCAGGTCTTCAATCTCGTCCGACAATGCCGGTACACTCTCGCTTGTCAAGGCAGGCCATCCCATGAAGAAAATGGCAGCTTTGATCCTGGGAACGTACCCTTCGGATCTCATTCGTTCTTGCTCGTCGTAGATCAAGGTTGCTGCTGCAGATGCACCCTCACTGTAGCCAACAACTCCGCAAATTTCAGGGTCAGCGTCGAGTGCCTCATAGAGTTGCTCCAAGGCAGCTTCTCTAGCTCCAGCAAATCCGATCTTCGCTTCTCCCGCTGGCATGAGAGCACGTAGAGCATCCTCAGGGGTGTCAGCTTCTGGGAACACTCTGATGCCCTCGACGGCCGAAGCCTCAGCTTCACCTCGGTCTCTCAAGAAACGAAAGTGTGGTCCCGGTCCAAAATACGACTCGAAGCCTGGTACCATGTTAGTCTCGTTCAGTGCGGGTGGTCAAGACTTCTTACCTGGAGGTGGTGTCACTGGTACACGGCCTTGGATGAAATCAAAGGATGCCGCTCCATCAGCCTCAAGGATATCTATCATCGGTCCTAGCTGGACTTTCGCAGCCTGTTTTATTCCTGGTCAGTAAACACATTGATGTTTGACTGTACTTGTCCTACCGGGATGTTGCCATAGGCGCCGTGTAAGCATAAAAACTTCATGTTGAGCTATGTTCTGGTGTGTTGAGTAGGATGATAGATTGGTAACACAGAATCTGGAAAGACAAAAGAATCCTCCACTGACTCGAAGAACCCCAGGGCTCATTGAAGGTCCCTCTTCACACCGTTGAGACCTATTCCTTCCGCCCGTTATCAATCACATAGGAGAAAAGGATGAGACACATGGGTGATCAGCAAGACTCCACTTTGACATAAACCTGGTTGGTCGTGGTTGAGAAAGGCAGATAAGATCATTCAGAGCTGTGTCTATCAATGATGTCTTGCATGAAGTATGTTCTAATCGAGTCGGTCCCTTTTACGCCCGTACATAGCTTCCATGTAGGCGAGAAGGGAGAAAGTTAGTTCGCAGAATGGCTTGTGCTGCCGATTGGTGGGAGATGTGGATAGATCCGAAAACTGGAGGCGCACTGTACAGGGGGTGGTCTGTTCGTCGAGCGCCGTTGTTTCTCCGGCTTGCACTTTCCTTCCCAATCCTTCGAGCGTTGTTGTCCCTGTCTTCTTTCCACATGTCAAATGCCTCTTCCTCGTTAGTCGGAAGTGATCAGCGACCCTTTGTGGACGATCAACAGAACGGCAATTCGTGTCCATGCGGGTTGTTTACTAAAGCGAAAGCTTGTAGACCCTTCCAGCCTAACACCGCTATTGCGACACACAATCCCTTGGTCTAGCGGCCTCGTTGTCGTCGTTTGGAGGTCTTGATCGAACATCGAGGACCAAGGATTCGGCCGAGAGGACTGGAGGCGATAATACCGCGCTGGTATAGTCACGGACTTTTGACCACTTCTTACGAAATAGCTCCGTATCAACGTTGAGAATGCAGCCTGTGCCCTCAGGACAAACCCTATTGGTCCAAGATTAATCGGTACTGCGTCCGCTTCCGGTATGAGGATTAGAGACGACAATCAAGAGGAACAACAAGTCCGTTACTCGAGTCAGCATCTAATGGCAGTTGGTCGATAGCAGTAATGATCCTTGTGGATCAAATGCCCTGAGGTGTCCCAACGCGAACGGCCGTACTGTGATAGTACAGTCGACATGAGTTTCTCAGGTCTTCTGTGTTGACCCAACGCTCGAAGTTGTGGAGATCGCTCAATGAAGATCATGTCGGCTCCATGGCGACACAAGAAGACAGACGACAGTCGAGAGGTGATAAAGTCGAGAGCCCCTCGTGCCACTCGGCCTCAAACTATTCTTCCTCTCCATTAATCATTCAAGACTAATACCTAATCATTACCTACACATTGCTACCACATCACAATGGCATCAGCTACGCTCGAACCGATCGCCATCGTAGGATACGCTTGCAAACTCCCTGGCGACGTCTCATCTCCAGAGGACCTCTGGGAGCTGTGTTCCAGAGGCCGTACTGGCTGGGGACCTACACCTTCAACACGCTACTCCAAAGACGCATATTACCACCCAGCACCTGGAAAACATGGATGCATCAACACAGAAGGTGGCTATTTCCTTCACGAAGACCCCGCTCGGTTTGATGCCCCCTTCTTCAACATGACAGTCCAAGAAGCCACCGCCCTTGACCCACAACAACGCCTCCTCCTTGAATGTACGTTCGAAGCTTTTGAGAGCTCAGGTATGACCAAGGAGGGTGTCGCTGGTAAAGACATTGGCGTCTTCGTCGGTGGCTCTTTTGCAGACTATGAGGTCAACAACACTAGAGATATCGATACTGCTCCCACATATCAAGCTACTGGTTGTGCTCCGGCCATGCAGTCCAACCGGCTGTCGTACTACTTTGATCTTCGAGGTCCTAGTATGACTGTTGACACAGCATGTTCGTCATCATTGGTAGCACTTCATAGTGCTATGCAGAGTCTTCGCAATGGCGAGTCTTCATCCGCGGTCGTTGCCGCTGCTCACCTCAATTTGACGCCCGATTTCTTCGTCACCATGTCCAACACACAGTAAGTTTGTTGAACTCGAGGGATCAAATTAGCCTGACATCTTACAGATTGCTCAACGATGCTGGTAAAACCTTTGCTTTCGATCATCGCGCGATCTCTGGATTCGCTCGCGGCGAAGGCGCAGGCTCAATAGTCTTGAAGCCACTCAATGCCGCCATCCGCGATGGTGATGTTATACGAGCTGTCATCCACAACTCTGGTGTGAATCAAGACGGCAAGACGAACGGAATCACCGTACCAAATGGACGTGCTCAATCGGATCTGATCAAACAGGTTTACGCCAAGGCAGGATTGGATCCAGCCGAGTGCGGGTTCAGCGAGTGTCATGGAACCGGCACTAAGGTAGGTGACCCGATCGAAGTCGCTGGTATTCACGAAGCGCTAGGCGCTGGTCGCAGTCCGAGAAGTCCACTTTTCATCGGCTCCGTGAAGAGTAACGTCGGTCATCTCGAGGGTGCCAGCGGTATTGTCTCGGTTATCAAAGCCGCGATGATGTTGGAGAAAGGCATGCTTTTACCCAATGCGAATTTCGAGACGGCAAATCCTAACATCCCTCTCAACGAGTACAATATGAAGGTACGCAACGTCTTGATCGCCATGATCGTCACGATCGTCGTGCTTATCGTAATGATCATGATGGTCATGGCCATCATAAACGTCATAATCATCGGAAAGCTAACAACTTAGGTCCCGACATCCACCAGACCTTGGCCGCGAGGCAAGAAGTACGTCTCTGTCTCCAACTATGGATTCGGGGGTGCAAATGCTCATGTCGTCTTGGGTGCCGCGCCCAAGGGCCTCAAGACCACTATGACCACTGTAGCCTCCGTTGATGAAGCACCAAAAGACCCGCTGTGCAAGCTCTTCGTTCTTTCCGCCCATGATTCACAGGCTCTACAAAAGAAGATCACAGATCTCGGTATTTTCCTTGAGCAACGGCCGGAGGTCTTTGAGAAACTACTTGCCGGCAACGTAGCCTACACACTCGGCGAAAGACGCTCCCATCTACCTTGTCGAATCGCGATTGCTGCAGTCTCATCCGACGAACTAGGACAGAGTCTCGCAACTACGAAAGTCCCTACCTTCAGAGCTCGCAATGGACCTACCCTTGGATTTGTCTTCACTGGTCAAGGAGCACAATGGGCTGCTATGGGTGCTGAGCTCGCTCGCGACTACCCAATCTTTGAAGCTGCTCTAGACAAAGCTGATGAGACCTTGAAAGGACTAGGAGCAGACTTCTCATTGAAAGGTTCGATGCACACTCACTCTAGATGATACTAGGACTAACAAGAAAACAGAGGAGATGATGAAACCTGCAGAGCAATCACTCATCAACGCTGCCCACATTAGTCAGCCCGCCTGCACTGCGCTACAAGTTGCTCTCACCATGCTTCTGAGCTCCTGGGGTATCCATCCTGCTGCAGTCGTCGGACATTCTTCTGGTGAAATTGGCTGTGCCTTCGCCGCGGGTATCATTGGTCTCGAAGATGCGATGAAAATCGCATACTACAGAGGTCAATGTATGCTCAGTCTGAAGAAGAAAGCAGCTGGCCGACCTCAAGGCACGATGATGGCCGTTGGCACCAGTGCTGAGAACGTTCGCCAGTATCTCGACACTGTTACTAAAGGCTATGTCACCATTGCTTGTATCAACAGTCCCTCCTCGGTAACTCTTTCGGGCGATGTCGAGGCTGTCGAAGAGCTCCAGCCAATCTTGACTGAGAAGAGCATCTTTAACAGACAGCTCAAGGTTGGTGTCGCTTATCACTCCGCCCATCTCGAGCCTGTTGCTGGAGAATACCTCGATTTGATCAAGAACATCCATCCGTCTGCTACAGCCACAGCCACCTTCTACTCATCTCTGCTCGGAAGAGTTGCTGAACCTTCAGAGCTCACACCAGACTACTGGGTGCAGAATCTTACTTCCCCCGTCAGATTTTCCGATGCTCTGAGTGCAATGGCCAAGGAGACTGGCTCCAAGGTGATTGAGCACCTTGTCGAGCTTGGACCTCACTCGGCACTTCAAGGTCCAATCAGAGACACCCTTGCTACCATTGATGCAGCAAAGGGGAAGTTGCAATATGTCTCTGTCCTTGCAAGAAACCAGAATGCCTCCGAATGTGCTCTACGTATGGCTGGTGTCCTCTACATGAAAGGTCTGCCCTTGACCTTTGGCGAGATCAACTTCCCACGCACGAAAAGTGTCAACCAAAAGCTAATCACCGATCTCCCGAGATATCCATTCAACCACGACACCAGATACTGGCACGAATCTCGCCTGTCACAGAAGCATTGCTTCAAAGAAGGCGGTCGTAACGACATCCTTGGGAAACTTGCCGACTGGTCCAATGATCTGGAACCCACTTGGAGAAATATTGTCCGCTTGGATGATTTGCCGTTCCTTCGTGGTCACAAGATGCAATCTATGCCTGTATTCCCAATGGCAGGTTACATGGGCATGGCTCTTGAAGCAGCTACTAGACGTGCGAGTGCTCGTGGAGTTCAATTCGATCGCTTCGAGATTCGCGAATTCGTCGTGAGCAGTGTCTTGGTTCTCAACGAAGACACTGATGTCGAGATGACGATCACACTCAAGCCTTACAGTGAGGGGCTGCGGGGTGCTGCATCTGACCTGTGGGACGAGTTCAGGATCTGCTCTTGGGATTCCAAGCGTGGTTGGCTCCAACACTGTCACGGTCTTGTCGGTGTTCGCACTTCACCAGCTACTAACGGTGTTGATGCTCACAAGGCCGAAAGTGCTGCCAAGGCGTTTGAACTCCGCAAGTCAAACATTATCAGTGCCTCCACCGATGTTGTCGATACCAAAGCCATGTACGAGACTCTCACCGCCGTCGGTGCCGAATATGGACCTATTTTCACTGGTCTGAAGCCTTGCCAAGCAAGTGACAAGACAGCTCACGCTCAACTCATCGTCCCTGACACTAAATCGCTCATGCCAAAGGGTTATGAGACTGATCTCATTGTTCACCCTGCATTGCTCGACCAGATCATCCAAATTGTTTGGCCCATCTTTGGTGCCGGCCGCCAGGGACTGGACACACTTTATATGCCCACTTTCGTCAAGAATTTCAGCATATCTCGTAACTTCTCTGCTGTACCTGGTAGTCAACTCGAGGTCTTCGGCTCAGGAATACCAAACAGAGAAGCGCCTGAGCCTACCAAGTTTGGCTTCTTCGTTGTTGATCCTGCCAGCGCTCATGAGCCTCTCATGCAGTTCGACGGTCTTACTATGACTCCCCTGCGTGAGTCGAGCACCAGCTCTGGCCCAAAAGCTCGCGAGCTTTGCTACAAGATCGACTGGCAAGTCGTGTCAGAGGAAGAGGCCGCACTGGATAAGTCTACATCAGACATCTCCGATACTCCAATCAAGACCGATTCTCTTGTCAGCACGCCTTTCATGAGAGATGAGGCTGTTTGTGTTGTCTACAACGAGGCTGGTGAGAAAGACTTCGCAAGTGAGATCGCCGATTCTGTCTGGAAGACTTCTGGTACTCAAGCTGCACTCGTCGCGCTTTCCAAGGCTTCGGTCACTGATAAGAAAGTCATCTTTGTATCTACATGCAAGAATCTTCTTGGCAACATCGATGCGCGAACTTTTGACTCCTTGCGTCAGATGCTTCTCTCTGCTGGCAAAGTCTTGTGGGTTTACAAAGAGGGTCCAAACGATGCTGACGTCGAAGGAAGCATGGTCGTTGGTTTCACCCGAGCTATTCGTTCGGAGACTTCTGCGGACATCATCACTCTGGGTCTACAGGATGCCACTAACAAGGCCATCGGTGACAACATCTTTGCTGTTCTCTCCAAGACTGGTTCTGACTCTACTTCGGCTTTCAAAGACGACAAAGAGTTTATCCTCAAGGGCGACAATTTGATGATTCCGAGAGTGGTCGACGATGACGAGTTGAACACAAGACTTCATCAGGAGTCACAGGATTCGGTCGTGTATCAGCAGCCCTTCGTACAGCCGGATCGTCGTTTGAAGATGGTCATTGCCACACTCGGCTCTCTTGATTCTTTCTATTTCGTGGATGACGAACCCAAGCCACTTGGTGACAATGAAGTTGAGATTGAGGTCAAGGCTACTGGTATGAATTTCAAGGACGTGGTCGTCTCCATGGGACAACTCAACCAGCCTTACATCGGTGTTGAGTGTGCTGGTGTCATTGCAGCGGTCGGCAAGAATGTCACCGATGTCAAGGTTGGGCAATCTGTCATGGCGATGACTGAAGGTGCTTATAGCACATACGCCCGTTGCTTGTCGACCAGCGTCGCTCCCTTGCCTGAGAAAATGGACTTCACCGCTGCTTCGACTATTCCTGTCGTTTTCTGCACTGCTTACTACGGTCTGTTCGATCTTGGACGTCTCACTGAAGGCGAGAGCGTGCTCATCCATGCGGCTGCTGGCGGTGTCGGTCAAGCCGCAATCATGCTCGCACAGACACGCGGCGCTGAGATCTTTGCTACTGTTGGAAGCATTGACAAGAAACAACACATCATGACAGAATATGGTATTGCTGAAGACCACATCTTCTACAGCCGTGACACAACTTTCGGTCCTGCTATTCGCCAAGCCACTGGAGGACAAGGTGTCGATATTGTGCTTAACTCTCTCGGAGGCGACTTCCTTCGTGAAAGTTGGGACTGCCTGGCTCCCTTCGGCCGCTTCATTGAGATCGGCAAGGCTGATATCACCAAGAACAGTAGACTTGAGATGGCTCAATTTGAGTACAACGTGTCGTTTGCTTCTGTCGACTTGACCAAGGTGGCTGCGTACCGTCCTAAGCTTATGAAGAGACTCTTGAACGATGTCGAGAAGCTCATGAGCAACGGTAGCATCAGACCGGTGGGTCCAGTCACAAGCTATGGCATCAACGAAGTCGAAGCTGCCTTCCGCAGTCTCCAGAGCGGTAAGAGCATGGGCAAGTTGGTCATCACTCCTCAGCATGGTGATCTTGTTCAAGCCATCTCACCAAAGAAGACTGCAAGTTTGTTCAAGGATGATGCGTCCTACTTGATTGTTGGAGGTACGGGTGGCCTCGGATGCAGTATCGCCAGATGGATGGCATCTCGTGGCGCCAAACTGATCTGCTTGTCATCCCGAAGAGCGAACATCACGCCTAGACTGGAAGAACTCATCAGCGATCTCGCGCAGCAGGGAACAAGGATCATAGTCCGCGCCTGCGACGTAGCCAACCTTAGCTCTGTGGAGATGCTGATACAGAACCTCCAGAAAGAGGCTCCCGTTCGTGGTGTCATCCAAGGTGCTATGGTACTCAAGGATGTTCTATACGAGCAGATGACCACAGATGACTTCAACGCAGTCGTAAACCCTAAGGTTACTGGTACACTCAACCTGCACAACACTCTCGGATCTTCCAAACTTGACTTCTTCATCGCCCTTTCTTCCGTCGCTGGTGTTGTTGGCAACCGTGGTCAAGCTGCCTATGCAGCCGCCAACGTGTTCCTGGACACTTTCATGGCTCACCGCAATGCTCAAGGTCTTCCTGGTACATCTCTCGACTTGACTGCAGTCTCAGATGTTGGCTATCTCGCCGACAACAGCGAAAGAGCGGCCGATGTTCTCCGCAACCTCGGCGGCGAAACCATTGAAGAAAGCGAGATTCTTGGTTTGCTCACGGCTGCTGTGACTGGCAAAATCACCGCAAATAACAATCACGTCATCACTGGTCTCAAGATTCAACCTGGCTCGGAGCCGTTCTGGTCTCACGATGCCAAATTCAGCAACCTGCTCGCCGCAGCTGTGTCGCAGACATCTCAAGACGGCGGAAATGCAAACGTGCCTCTTCCCCAAGCGTTGAAGACTGCTGGTAGTAGTGACAAGGCACTAGAAGTTTTGTACACGGCTCTTGTCACCAAGCTGGCTGCTGTCCTGATGTTGTCGGTTGAGGAGATGGAGCCATCCGCCGCTGTTGCTTCCTACAGTTTGGACTCACTGGCTGCTATCGAGGTTCGCAACTGGATTGCGAGAGAGGCAGACGCGAACGTTCAAGTCTTGGAGTTGCTGACAAGTCCCAGTCTGATGGAGCTTGCAAAGCTGATTCTCAAGAAGAGCAAGCTGGTGTCTTTCGAGTGAGTCGAAGGGTGAATGCTTCAGTGATTTTCTCTATGTAGTGTTTGGTTTTACTTCGGGCGTTCTTTTTGGCTGGTCGTCATTATAATTGTAGTCTTCGTCAAATCCATCATTTCCTTCTTCGCTCCTCTTGTTCTCTTCATGATACAACTAGATCCGGAGCGCCCACTCGTCTTGCCTCAGCGTTCAGAGCTTCAATCTCTGCTTCGACGTACGGTATACCGGAATTTCTTCTTTCCGCTTCCGTCAACTGTTCGATTTCGCCGGGGAAGTAGATTCTATCGACACCTGCCATCTTCTCGCAATTGATGACCTGTGGTTGTGTTAGCACTTGCGTCAGACACCTGCTGTCAGTCGACTTACTCTGTTGTAAAGATATTCCATTCTCTCCTTGAACTCCTCTGAACTAAGGAAAAGATCAGGCTTCAAGGCGATCAGGAAGTGTCCCACATCCGCCGGCTTGGACGGATCGTAAGGATTGGTAACATGGCCAGCAAAAGCAGATCCAGACAGCACCCCCGAAAACACATCCATCATAATCGACAAGGCCGATCCTTTTGGCCCACCCATTGGAAGCATTACACCTTCCAATGCAGCAGCCGGATCATCAGTCCTATTGCCATCTTTGTCCAACGCCCAGTCCTCGGGTATCTTCTCACCCCTACGTTTGGCCTTATAAATCTTGCCTCTCGCTGCGACCGAAGGCGCCATATCCAAGATGAAATCATGCTCGACACCAGGAGCACCACAAGCGATCGGCGACACCCCCATCAATTTCTCCTTGCCGCCCCAAACAGGCAGCGCAGGCGACGAATTGGTAAACACCAAACTCATCATCCCAGCATCAAGGGCTTGCTGTACCAACCAAGCACTCATGCCGAAATGATTACTGTGCTTTACACTGACCATACCGATGCCGAAAACAACTGCCATTTCAATTGCCCTTGCCATTGCCATCTTGGCGGCGACGAAGCCAAAGGCATTCTTGGCATCGACTTGGGCGACAACGGGAGTGATATCTTTGATGGTTGGTTCGGCGGTGGGGTCCAGGACGCCTTGGCGGATGCGGGCGAGGTAGGAAGGAATGCGGTTGACGCCGTGAGTGTCGACGCCACGGAGATCGGCAGCGACAAGGCAGTCTGCTACTGTTGCTGCGTGGGGCTCAGAAACGCCATTGGCTTGCAGCACGGATTTGACATAGGTATGGGCGTTGGCGTGTGAGACCAAGATTTTGGAGGAGGCTTCGGAGTCGGCCATGTCGCTTTGATGTCGCCTTGCTGAGTTGAGACGGGTATCGGTGGTTGCTGGAAATCTAAAGGTCCGTACTCGATGATCTGAATGTTTGAAGCTGTTTTGTTCAAGGTACTCCGTGAACAAGCAGGAAGATTGATAGTTTATGTGCTACAGAGTCATTGTCTTTCGGTTTCGAAGCCGGCACGGAGATTCCGCTTTCCACATTTCCACTGAACTTGAGCAGGCACGATCTCCGATACCGACTTTTGATTGATCAGTACCATAAGCAGTTGCACCCTAGTCAGTCAGTCGCTATGTTCACCTCATATCCCTTGACTGCCAACCCCATGGCTGATCACGTTTGAACAATGATGAAATCTCCCGCCAGGGTTCCCCCAATGACATACATTACTGACGCTTCGAGAACTTGGGCACTGGATGAAACGGACGAGCTTCATCGCTTTAGTGGTCGAAAAAGAAGGCACATCTGAAGTGATCAGATTACATGTATTTGATGATGTCGGCAAGCGCAGTGTGATGAGGTTCAAAAATGTGGTTGATAATTGACCCTGAGCTCTTTGAGTAATCAAGTTCAGACACGACCAGTGGACGAAGTTATGCCTCCATCAACCACAATCTTCTGCCCCGTGATATACCTCGCTTCATCCGAGACTAGAAACAGAACAGTATTGGCAACATCCCAAGCATCTCCCATTTTCCCCATTGGCACTTGAGCGACCCGCTTGCGGAGATAGCTTTCCTGATCGGCGCCTGCTCCTCCATATTTTGTCGCAAGGGTTTGTGTATAAGGTGTCTCCATCAAACCAGGCACAACAGTGTTCAAGCGAACTCCTTTGGGAGCATAGATGATCGCAGTGGCTTTCATGAACTGCATCACAGCAGCTTTGGTGGCAGAGTACGCGACTTGAGGTTTGCCGATGTAGCACAGTCCAGCAATGCTTGAGATACTGGCGACAGCACCGCTGCCTTGACTCTCCATGACCGGTAGGACGTGGTGGCATAAGAGATAGACACTTTTCAAGTTGATATCCATCTGGGAATCCCAAACGTCTTCTGACATCGCTGCGGGACATCCAGGCTCGGATCTGCCGACGTTGTTGACCAGGATATCGATTTTGCCATGTTTCTGCATGCAAGCGTCCACGAGAGCCTTGACGGACGTTGAATCGGTGACGTCGCACGCAACGACGTCGCAAGAACCACCTTCAGATCTGATGGTATCTTGTGTCCAGAGGGTCGAGGCGACTGTACGGTTTCCCCCGAATATTATGGCACCTTGTCGTGCCAAAAGAACTGCAGTCGCCGCACCAATTCCCCACCCATCTCCTTGCGACTGTCCGAGTCCGGTGATCAAGACTACTTTGCCAGTGAGGTCGTGCATGATTCGCGGTGATTGTTGAATAGAGGAGGATGGCCTGGTCAGCATGATGAGTATCGGCTTTCTTTTGATTCGTGACTACTCTATATCTTGTCGCTCGGAATTGCCGTCGGTTCCTGGTCCTGAGACGTTAAGACTTCCAACGCAGCCGGAGGGGCGGAATTTCCGACAAGGTCTGCATATATGGCGGGTACATCTGTGAGTGTGAGCCAGGCAAACCAAATTTGACATCAGAGAAGTCAGCGCCATGACAATCGTACATATCGGTGCGTATCTACAGCCTTCATGTCAGCAACGCAATGCTAATCTCTGTCAGTCCTCTTCAAGTTCCGTCCGGAGGTGACAGATGAGCACAAGCAAAAATTCGTGACAGAGCTGAAGAAGCTCAAATTATTACCATGTGTGAAAGAGCAACGACTCGTTGTTGGGGGGCCATCAATAACCGACCCCATCGAAAGAAGCAAAGGCTTTCAATTCGCGCTTCTGAGCTTCCACGAGGACCGAGCGGCGCTTGAGGAATACCAGAAATCAGATGAACATCATCAGTGAGTTACATTCGAGTGCGGCCGAATTCTTTTGACAATCGTTTAGTGTTACGAGCACCTACATGTTCCCTTATAAGGAGGACTTGATGAGGTATGACTTCGAGGTTGATGAGGCGGATGAACATCTTCTCGGGTTTCTGCCTCTTGTCGCGTCGAGGATCAATTGACAAGGAATGAGTCAACGAGCGCCCTTTCAGTTGTTTTTGCACAGCTAAGAATCAAGAACTGGGCGACGTGATACACTTTCATACACGTCTGAGGGATGGCATCGATTTACCCTGGACCGGCTGCGTGGATCGGGAAGGATGGAATGGCTGGCTGAGGCGTTGGAGGCCTTCCGGCCCGAGTGTCAAACAATGCAAACACATCCAATTGTTATTCTTCGAGTCTGTGCAAGCTTCCTCGCCATTCCCAATTCTAAAATTATGTTTGAGCAATTGTTTTCTATTTGCGGATCTACTCTAGCAGTCCTGTGAAATCCTCTGCCTGGTCAGCGTGAACGAGAGCCTCACCACAATGCCGACCCGCCTCCGGGTTGTTCCGGTCCAAGCCTTTCTCCTTTCGCTTCGTTGAGGCTTCAACAACGGAGTCTCCGTCATGTCCTGTGTCCATCTCGCAATCCACATCAGTGACAATGGCGGAGACAGTGAGCTCGGAAGGGACGAATAGAGCAGTACGACGACAGTCTCGCAGGTCGCAGCGTATCCGCACAGCCTGTCTGCGGTGTCAACAACGCAAGATACGCGTAAAGACATCACCGTTTTCCGCCGCTCGTCTTCGTGCTGACCAGACATCAAGTGCAATGGAACATTACCGACATGCGCTTCCTGCAGCAAGTCGAAGAAGAACTGCGAGTATCAAGACGGCAACACTGTTGACAATCAGGCGCGAGCGTATGTCAAAGCTTCCGCATATCTGAACCCAACTGAGACAGACTAGTCGACACACACAGCTTCTGGAGCAGCGAGTGCGCTGGCTGGAGTCTATTGTGAAAGACAGATGTCCTGATATAGATTTGTTGCAGGACATTGGAGCTGAGTTTGACGACAACAATGATGCTTCGATGTCAACCTTCAATGACCAAAGTGCCGAACGGGACCATGTACCTGATGTCCATCACGCGCCTGTTACGGATATAGACGCATCGAATGTCGCACAAGATCCGCCACCGATCACAGAAAATTCCAGGAATAACAACATTGGGACTTCCCGGGGTGATTCGAACGATGCGGACTCAAGCATGGCCCACCAGATTGGACTTGTGTCACTTCCCAATGGCGATGATCCCCGCTACATTGGGCCATCGAGTGGTCACTTCTTTACCCAGCTTGTTTGTACGGTCAGTGCCCTCACCAAGACTGCAAATCCAATGCGTCTTGGTGTAAACAATGCTACTCTGCAACGAGATAGTGCTCTTACTGAGAGATTACTCCGCGACATTCAAACCCCTCTTCCATCGAGCAAGGAAACAACGCAAGAGCTCACCAAGACGTACTTCAAGACTGTCCACCAGCATTCGCCCTTCCTACATGAGCCAACGCACATGAAATTGGTTGAAGAGATGTACACTATGCATGAGCCTGATCCGGTTGTCGCATTCCAGGTTTATATGGTACTCGCAATTGCATCGGTCACCCTTTCGCGTCGAGATAGGATTGTTCTTCCTAGCGAAGGTTGGTATACCATGGCCATCTCATACTTCGAAAAAGTTCCCTTGGAGAGTTCAACTCGAGGGTTACAATGCCTTCTGCTTCTGTACATCTGGGGCATGCATAGTCCGTCCACAAAGCTTAACGTCTGGTACTTGAACTATCAGTGTATCGCCATGGTCGTAGATCTTGGTCTGCAACGCGATGTCACCGCTACTTTAGCAATTTCACCGATCGATCAAGAGATGAGGACAAGAATATTCTGGGTTGTGTATAGCCTGGACAGATCCCTCTGTACTATGATGGGTCGGCCAATAGGTCTGAGAGATGAGGCATGTGACTTAAGAGTAAGTTCCAAGTTTCGTCGAGAACAGAGGCCACGCATACTAACGTGCTCCGTCGCCTAGCTTCCGGCAGATGTCGACGACCGTGACTTGGCTCGAGACAGTATCAAACGAAGACCAGAAGACGAGCCTCCAAACCACATGACATACGGCATACACATGTTCAAGCTAGCCAAGCTAAACTCGGAGATGAAGTACATTCTCCACAGTATCTCTAGAGACACCCCCGCGTATGCTTATCCTGCGATTCGCTGTATGAACACTTGGCAAAGAGATATGGCAAGTCGTCTCGACCAATGGGCAGCTGATATACCGAACAGAAGCACACATGCCGTTAAGCTCTGCGAGGTACGCTACCACGTTTTGAAAACTCTGCTCCTGCGACCAAGTCCTGGTCTACCACAACCAAGCTCAGATGATTTGAGGGGGTGTTACAAAAGCGCCATATCTGCAGTTCGGCTCTATCACGATTTATATATCGAGAATTCGCTGGTGTTCAGTTGGGCTTGTTATCATTCAATTATGATGAGCTCGGTCACAGCATTCTTTTGCATCTGGACCTGTCCCGCTGTTGCACAAGATACAGTCCTTGACGAACTAGTTTCAGATTTACGCGCTGCATCGAACATACTTAGCGCCACTGGTGAGCACTGGCCCGGAGCGAAGAGGAGCCGCGACATCCTAGATGAGCTCTCTCACAGAACTATCAGTTGGATGATGGATCGCAAGAATCGTGACAATGGTCAGAACCAAAACGTTGTTCCAGCGCGGAATGGAGATATCGCATGGAGTGACCTCAATGGGAACACGCTCACCGGCTTACAGCCCACTGGCGATACGTCAGCGCACCTACAAACCAATGAACTCGAGGCCTTGATGCAACAATACAGTCGCAACTGGACACCAGGGCTTGATCTCCTACCACCGGGCTTGGATCAAGTCTCAGATCCAAATACCGGTCTTTGGACAGGAGACATGAATACCGACATGTTCCTTCAGGACCTCTTTGATGGACTGGCTCCTATGTCGTTCTAGTGTCAAGACTTCAGGCGAAAACGAAGCGTCAGCAAAGAAAATGCACTACAACGCGATTTCCGAAGTGCGTCCGTGGGTGAAACCAATCAAGGGTGTCACGACTACGTTGCCGTAGAATAGGTATCACGTTTGAAATACCTCGGCAATGCTTCCGTCACTACTAGAACAGTTGTGTAGGGTCAACCGGAATTTCCGCCCCTAACGGAGGTAATGGTTCAGCACGCAGTACATATACTCGGCGGGCTGTTAACCATCTACGAAATAGATCAATACATGCGCATCAATCATGACCGAGTTGAATGCTTCCACCAATTCCGATTACGACCTGTCTTCTAGCATCGACGATGGTCAAGGCCTTCGACAGGGCCTGACATCTTACGGAGATGCGCATTTTTCTCTTTTTCTCCGAAAGGTCTTCATCAAAGCTGCTGGCTATAGCGACGATGCCTTATCCCGTCCGGTGATTGGCATCATCAACACGCATTCCGGCTTCAACCCATGTCATGCTCAGGTCCCACAACTCATAGAGGCTGTGAAGAGAGGCGTCATGCTAAGTGGAGGACTTCCCATTGACTTCCCAACTATCAGCTTACACGAGTCTTTCTCCACTCCCACGAGTATGTTCCTCAGAAACCTTATGAGCATGGACACCGAAGAAATGATCAGAGCACAGCCTTTGGATGCTTGCGTTATGATTGGCGGCTGTGATAAAACAGTCCCGGCACAATTGATGGGTGGTATCTCTTCCAATAAGCCAGTACTCCCTTTGGTCGCGGGCCCGATGATGCCCGGCTCAAACAAAGGCGTGCGTATCGGAGCATGCACAGATTGTCGAAGCAACTGGGCAGCTTTTCGGGCTGGTGCCGTTGATATCGAGGATATCTCGTCCGTCAATGAAGAGTTGGCTCCGACTGTGAGCCAAGATCTCCCATATGCATCTCAACACAAGCTGACAGTGTTTCCAGGCTGGAACTTGCGGCGTGATGGGGACAGCTAGTACCATGGCCTGCATTACGGCTGCTCTGGGCATGATGCCTCTACAAGGCGCATCAGCCCCTGCCGTGTCGGCTGCTCGACTTCGGGTCGCGG
>JGI24891J29808_1000310_pt1 | contig 39136 bp, 54 predicted proteins | sample FreactcultuFSWF8_FD_29808 | JGI IMG/M metagenome (IMG submission 29808) | reverse complement strand
CCTTTCCACATTTCAGACATTTAGCACCTGGCAGGATATTCCAATAGCATTTTCCGCCATTGTGTTTGCAGCTTTTCTGCTTCTGCTTTATTTTTTGTAGGTTAGTCATGTTAGTTAATTATATCTTAATCATTGAATGTATAAAAACAACGTGGATTTTTATATGTTGTAGGTTGGTCATAGTAGTTTTATATCTGATTTTACTTCATTACCCCAAACATCCCAACCATCTCTTTTTGTGCGGGCAAATAATTCCAGCTTGTTGGTATTGGGATACATCCTTTCAATAATCTGATAAGCGATTTCTGGTTTTTGAGAATGTCTTTTTACTTGCTCCGTGAATACAGAATGTATTTTTCCCCTTTCAGATTCTGCTATCTTTATGAGTGTTGGTGTATAGAACCATAAAAGATATTCGTGTCCGAAGCGGATTGTAAAGGCCGCAGGGATTCCTGTAACTTTATTCCAAATCATTCGAGCATGGAGCTTGTAGCCTTTTGAAGTCATCATTTCCTCTGTCTCATGTAAATACTTATCAATAGTCCATACAAAGAAACAATGAGGACTATCAGCATATAGTAATCTTACTTTGAACAAAATGTCTTTTATTTCTTCCAAAGAAATTACAGGATAGTCCAATTCCTCACCTGATGAGTTTTTTCGGACAGATTTCTTTCCACCTTTTGATTGTTGCCATGGCGGGTCGGCATAAATTATTTGATATTTTTTCATAGTATTTTTTTATATTTCTTTACAAATAATTTTATACAATCCTTTTCTTGTTCCATGCTTAATCCAGCAAAAAAATCATTCCATAACAAATCCACATTCTTTTTACCCCAATAGAAATGGATATATTCGTCTTTTCCTTTTTTACTATTTAATTCTTTTTTCATTTCCTTAATTCCTTAATTTTATCTTGTAATAGGGAGATGGCGAGGTCGAGGGCGGAGTTGAAGCCATCTAAAAACATCTTCTTTTCATACACGGTCAAGTTTACTTTTTCGGAAATAATGAAAGGAAATCCATACAATTTATTATCTTTCTTCCCCTCCAACTCCCGTATATCCTCTTCATAGTGCTCGATGAGGCAGGTGGTGAGGAAGGATTTGATTTCAACCGCAAACCCTTTCCAATAGTTTGTGGTTTCGTTGACTCCAAACTTTTCATCAAATAATTCTCTTTGTTTTTGTATGAGGGTGGGCATGGGATTATTTTAATTACAACACATTGGGCATTTATTCCAACATTCAGGACAATAATCACAATGGATATTTCTTTCGCACTTTTTCATTGGGGCAGTATGAGGAACCTTTTCTTCCATTTCTTCGTGTGCAGGATTACACCCGTCTCCGACGAAATGTGTTTGACCTTCTTTTGTGTCTTTAAATGGCATGTTTTTATTTATTAACTAACTCAATTTCAAATTTATCCTGTAATTTCATCACAACACTTCCGAAAGCGGGCGATTTCCCTTTCTTGCCCAATCCACTTTCAAAGTTTATCCGACCATTTGGAACGAATATCTTGCCCCCCCCTACAGAGTTGTGAAATCTTGCTGTCGTTATAAACTCAATAGGAAAAAGGATATATATTTCATTCTTTGCCAGTAAGTAAGTCTCCCATGCTTTCTGAATGAACTCATGTTTCCTTGTGAAAGGAGGGTTTATCCATATCCGTTTGTATTGTCGCCAATCTTTTTTAAGGCCATCAGTTTCAATCGTATCGTAATTTACAATTCCAAACTCTTGTGCCTTTTCTTTCGTGGTTGCAGGATCATAATCAAAATGACCAAAACGGGCAACAAACTCTTTCGGAGTGTAGTATTCATTATCCTTTGTGAATTGTACTTGTGATTTTGCCATATATGCTTGGTGTCCTGCCATGTTTTTATTTATTAACTTATATTCAAGGACAGAGTGGTGAAAATGATGGAGCGAATCGACTATTATCCATCCTTTCTATCAACCCTTTCTCAGAGGCGCGCGATGTTGACGTGTCGCTATTTTCACCTTTCTATCCTCGATATTTTGAAATGAGCTTGTCTCTCCCGAAGTTCTATTGTTGTAATCTTCTTGTCACGGGAGGGGGTTATTCATTAGCGAGTTTTATTGTTTTAGTGGATTTTTGCGAGCTTCTTCTTCACTAAGAAAGATACGAGTTCCTATATCACTGTATCTGAACCCAGTGCTAAACCAATAACCACCTTTTTCTATTACTTTTAATCTAAGCGACCTTTTATTTGTTCCATCTACGACTTCATACTCCGCAATTCTAAAATTGTTCCACTTTTTACCCTCCTCATCCCAGCCAAGACAAGCGTAAAGTTTTTGACCGATTTGTAACTTAGGGCGTACCATTTTACCCTCAATCTTTGCCTTAAAATCTTCAAGGGCATTATAAACAAGCTGTGCTTCCATAGGAGTAAAGCCTTCTTGTGTTCCATGAAGCTGTTGCTCAATCTCTTTGACTGTCTCTCTGATGATGTTTTTCATACATTTTTATTATTTAATCTGGTAATACCTATATGGTTTGTTTAGTTTTTTCATTGTAGTTTATTTTTAGCTTCATTAAGGAATGAGTGGAGATCGGAGAGGACTTCTTTGTGTTCCTTGTGTGTTTCAAAACATTGTTCAAAACCTTCAGGACATTTTTCCTTCATCTGTTCCGCCCATTCATCTATGGCTTGGATGATAGAGAGTTGAGAGGAGAGGAAAAGCTCTTTTATGGCATTGAACATTGGTGCATGATGAATGTGTGTCCCATATTTCAAGGTAAGAAACTTTGCTAGTTCAGAGTTTTCTCCAAACTTCTCATCAAACGATTCCATATTCTTTTGTATTATGTTGTGAAGATTTTTCATTTTAGTTATTTTTTTGGTTTGGGAGTGGCTCATGTTAGTTGCCAGTTATTTCTATACGATTAAGTTCTTCAAGCTGAATCATTTTGGCAATTTCAATTTGTGCGCCGATTCCTAAATCATGTTTGGCCGCCACATCACTTGTCGAAATGATGACATCTGCTCGGTAAAGGTATTCTGATACTTTTTTATCTACTGTGTTCATTTTAGTATTACTTTATTGTTAGTAGTAAGCGGGACACCCCGTCTCATCTGCGACCTTTTGCGCCTCTGCCTTCGATGATGCTTGTCCGACGCCACAATTTTGTGGCAGAGATATTCCTTTAGGCAATGCGACGTTGTACTTCATGTCAGAAGTGAATGAGGATTGATGATATAGATTTATCGCGATTGTCGTCGATACTACGAATCCCACTGGTATGACGAGATAGAATATGACTATCAAGCCTATCATTACGATGTCTTGGATGGCTTCTATTGATTTCATTTTAAAGTCGAGCATGGTTAGTTTAGTGTTAAGCTAGGATATTTAATTTTAAATGGCTCTGAACTGACTACTTGTACTAATATATTGCTGTGCTTATCTATCCCTACGATCTCCACTTCACACTTCACTTTCTCGTATCGACCATTCGAGAAACGCCGGAAGTCATATCTCCCTATCTTGCCGAATAAGTCTTGTGCTTCTGTTATTGTTAATTCTTTCATGTGTTTAATGTATCATATAGTATAACTATATCAAGTAAGGGGTGTGGATAACTCTTGGAGTATCTTTTCATATTTTGGAATGAGGGTTAGGTAGTGGTCGTATGCTTTAACTAGCACTTGCCTGTCTTTTTGAAGCTCGTCCATTTTTTCTTGGCCGATTTCCTTTAACATCCTTTCGTAAAACACTGCGCCATTTCCGCCCAGATTTATGTTGCAATGATAGCAAGAGGGTCGTAGGACTCGTAAGTCGTATTTGAGGTATGCACCAAGAGAAGCCTTCGGCCAAAGATGACTTGTTTGCCAATTCGAACCTCCAAGACCCATTCGACCACAGGTATAGCACACATTCGGGTACTTCTTTCTGATAATCTCTCGGCACAACTCCCAAATCTTTCTCTGAATGACGGAGATTTTTTGTTTGCTTTGCTTTTTTAGTCTTGTTTGTTTGATATTTAATCATAGCATTTTTGTTTGTAACAAACGAACCGACCTTTTCCATTGACCGATGAGTATATTTTTTCCAACACTCCATCATTCGCCATTTCTCTCAAACGTCTTTCTACTTGGCTTTCTTTCGTTCCCGTCATCTCATGTATCTTGCGGGCGATCGTTCCAGCAAAGACAAAAGCATTGTTATGTTCGGTCTCAAGATATTTCACTATTTCATAACGTGTTGAGTTTTTCATTTTAGTTTTATTTAATAAAAGTAATCCAATGTGTTTGCATTTTCTTTCCACTTTTATGTCCAAATAGAGGTTTCTGGTCAGTAAGTTTAAGTATTTCTTTTACAGAAAATCGTACCTCATTCCATTTGAATATAAGTGTACCATTCGGTTTTAATACACGGAAACATTCTGAAAATCCTTTTCGTATCTCTTCCCTCCAATCACCTCGTAATGCCCCATATCTTTTTGTTATTTCACCATCAGTGTCCTGTGCTATATGTGGTGGGTCAAAGACAACGAGATAGAATGAATTATCTGCTTGCTTTATATCGGTAAAATCTCCAATAATATCTGGGTTAATAGACATTTCTTTATATCCCGACGGATAATCATTTTTATGTGTCTCCCGTCGTTTATCCAAATATAATGCTCTTTCATCATGCTTATCGAACCACATTCCTTTTGGGCCACAACAGACATCTAATACTTTTGGTTTATTATAGTATTGACAATCATCCAAGTGAAATCCATTTATATGTCCACACTCTGCACATGTGTTATTTTCCATATTCTTTTGTATTATGTCGTGAAGATTTTTCATTTTAGAAAATTGGATTATAAGTTTCTTTAGGATAATCAATAGGCTTTTCTTCGACCTTTTCTTCGTGAGGAAATGGGACATAAATACCATCACATTTTTGTCCGAGAAATCTATTAAGATGTTCCCATATCTCATCTATTTCTTTTGTCTTATCAAGTTGCGTAGTACTTTTTTTACCAGTTAAGGCTTCTTGAACGCTTTTCCATAGAATGTCTTTCACTCGATAGGTATTCCAGTCAAGGTCGATTGTCTTTTTTAATACCTCTTGAACAGTCAAACCCTTTTCATTCAATTCTTTAGCCACTTGACTACACCAAGAATGGAGAGAATTATTCTGCTTCTCTGTTCTCAACCCCGTAACCCTTTGTATCCGTATATCCTTTCCTTCGTTCTGTTCAAGAAAAGTGGCGTACTCTTTCCTGTTTGAAGGAACGATGCACATATCCTTTATACGGGCATATAGGAGTTTTATAGTATCAGACATGATAAGTATCGAGTGAGTGGTTAAACATGCCTCTACGGGGCTTGTAGAGGCTCACAGGACTAGTTAAATGGTATATCATCGACTGATATATCGGTTTTAACCGTATTTCCTGTCATTTTTGAATATTCAGGTGAAGCAACTATCTTCTCCTTGAGGAACTTTGGAAGTGCATCAAATATCTCCTTATCCCACTTTTCAAAACTCAAAACTTTTGAAGGATTGACTTGTGGAGGACAGGCAAGACCTTTGAGGAGAGGGGAGATCGCTCCAATGTTGGCGTAAGTGTTTCCATCTTTTTCCGTGTGAACGACTGTGAGCTGGCAAGGGAGACCAATAAGCTCATCGTGGTCGAATGAGTAGGCTTCTTCATCTTTCAAAGCTACTCCCAAGATTGCTTCGGTGATAGGGCGCAACTTCGCTTTCTTTCCCATCATGTGGGAATAAGTGTTCGAGATGACAAACGGCTTCTTCGATTCGCCTTCCTTGAACTCATATAGTTCCGTTGGAAGCTCGAAAGAAATGTTTATTTGCGGAGTATCCTTTTCCATTCCCTGCCATGAAGTCTTCTGTGTGCCGAGATCGATGATTGATACTACTCGAGCAATGAAGGTTCCTGCTGGAGCTAATGGATATTCTTTTTTGGTGTATGGCGCTTTAGACATTATTTTATTTGATTATTTTATTCCAGTAATTATTGCAGAATCTGAACCTGAACATTTCCATAATGGCATCATCCACATTCCTTCTGCGAATTGGATGGTTATTTGTTTGCTGTTCTGCTGGTCTGCTTGCAATTCAGAAACCAAATTTGAATCAGCAACACAATACTCATCTTCCTGAGTTGATGTGGTATTTGTCTTGAAATACACATCCCATGTCTTCCATATAATACCTGTCTGTTGGGTTGCGGTAACATATCCTGTATGTTCACCGCTTGTTGATGTTAATGTGAATCCACTAATCATGGTAAGTGGAATAAAAACTATTATCATTAATATCCCCAATACGATTACAATTGAAACTAACCATTCTATTAAAGTCATTTTATTATTTAATTATTCTTGATAAGTTTTCGGTTCATTTCCCTCGTCACCTAACATGTAATCTGCCCCGAAGCCTATGATAGCCTCTACCTGCTGATTCAAGCTCTCGGAAGGCTTCATCTGCATGGTATCTATCCAACCCCTGATGATGCGGCCTGCATTGTTCATCGAGGAAGGATATAGCTCGCTGATTGTTTGGTTAATCGTTTTCATGTTGTTGCGTGGTCATAACAAGCATCACAGAGGGTTAAACTTTCATCTCCTGCATGTATGTCATGTTCGTCTCCTTCTGAAACAGGCTCTCCACAATAATCGCAATGGCCAGTTATCTTTACCCACTCACCATCGACTTCCATAAGTCCATTTGCTTTAGCTGCTGCTATTTCTGCTTCTGGTATTGTGCTCATTTTTTTATAATAGTTAGCTTGTCTAAAATATCTAGGGACTCTTTGAACCCTAAAGCATCGACCATGTCATCGCCCATTGTAGTATTTTCTGCGTCTTGAATGGCGTTGATTATTTTCAAGGATAACTCTCTGGCAAACATTCCGTCATATTGAGGTTTCAGATTGCAATACTTCATAAGTAATTCGGTACATGCTTCTATCTTTTTACTTACGATTGCACTTACTAAATTTCCTTTTATTTCTTCAATCGTTTTCATGTTTGATTGCTTTTAAGTGATAAAAGTAGGCTTTTTTCGAGAGGAAATTCAGATCGTGAGCTATGCACTTATGATTATTTTCCTCAAGGAATGGTATGTGGTGATACTTACATTGCGTTTCATGCTTTTTCAATTCTGCTACGGTGTTATATGACATTTTAGAAATCGTTATGAGTAAATTCTACCGGACTCCTCTCGCTATCGACCTTTTGCTGATACTCCTTATCGTCTTCGTAAGGGAAGATGTTTTTAGAAGCCTCAAACTTCTCTCGTCCAGTAGGGTGTGAGTATCCATATCCCCTAGGGTCTCCATAAAGAATGGAATTGGTTATTCTATCCGCTGGTGTTAGTTTAGCTTCCATGTTAGTGATTTTATAATGATTTTATTAGGATATAAAGCACAATCAATGCGACTGGAATGATTGCGAGCCATACTTTGTCCTCGGTGGACATAGGTGGCTCTTGATATGGCTGTTCTATTTCGTTGAAGAAGTTTGTCATGTTATTTGTTCCATGTAGATTTTGAGCTATCCCAAGGCGAATCACCGTAATTATTATATATCCACAATGCCATGTCTTTATTGCCTTGCTCTGTGTATATATCATAACCTAATTTGCGTGCTTTATCATTCCAAATAGGCTCATTTATTTGGCAATATCCTATATCGCTTGGATTGACTTTGCCGCGCAATACATTGCCATTTGAATCGAATTGACGCAACCCGCTCTCTGCTTTGCATATTTTAAGCAACATTGCCGGTGTTGAGGTAGATTGCATATAGATGATTTTAGTATCTGCCGTCGTCATTTTTGTCATAGTGCCTCCAACATATGCCCAGCCGATCGCCGTGAATATTCCCCCTATGACGATTGTGCGCTTTGCATACTTCTCGAACTTCCTGCAAAACCTCTGCCACTTGGTGAGATGACCGACATAGAACTTTGTAACAAATTGGTTCCCGTAAAAAATCTTTGTATATTTCATTTTATTTATTTTGTTAAGTTCGACCTATTTCATCAGATTGAGGTTGCTACTTATGTTCGCAATATCTTTCTGGTGTTAGCCTCCTTGGAGAAAGCCGTGGTACTTATAACTATCGAGAAGGAAAGCCCGCGCTGTCCTATCGTTGTTATGTTCGCCCGACTTTCTTCAAAGAGGCTAGTATGAGTATAGTATAACTATATGTAGATTGCAATGGGGTACCTGTGGATAACTTTACGAGCTATTTAATGGCTTATCCAATAGCTTTTTTCGTGCCCAATACTTTGTTATTATTTTAGAACGCCTTCAGAAGCTCTTTTCATGACGTCTGACATCCTTGTTTTCTTTCGTCCTCTTGCAAATGGTTTCGTATGTATCGTGACAGATGGAACACTCATCTCCTTTAGAGATGATGAACCAGCATGTGCAGATGAAGTTTAAAGGTTGTCTCATTTTGTTTTATAAATAAATAAGCTGGTAAAGTTTCTGGCATGTTTGCATTGATTGAAAAGGATGTGAATGGCTGTCCTATCTTCCTTGAAAGGTGCAATCCTCAAAGCTATGAAAGAAGGTTTCAAAGAAGGCATCTCATCTTGAAACATCTTTATCGTAGACTTCCATTCGCTAGCACCTTTTGATTCTTTAATCACAGGCATTGATACGCTGATATGGCTTATATTCGTATTTATATATTCGTTCATTTTAATAATCTTGTAATAGCTCCTCTATTCTCCCATACCCTCACAGGCTGGCAGACGGGAGCTTTCGGTTGATGATGTGCTCATGGGAGGCCATGTTGTTAGGAGTAAACATTGCATGGACTTTTAGAACACACCATATTGCAGTTTGGTTTATAGAGCGTTTGAACTGAAAGCTCTGTCCTTGTGGGACACCGAAAGGATTTTATAAACGCAAAAATCGCCTTGCGGCGACTTCTACGGCATCATGTGGATGATAACGTTCAAGGAACGAAATGTTGCACCCTGTGCGCTATCATTCACATATTCTTTTGTTGAATTATCATTCCACATGTAATCCTAGTTTATAGTCTTTTGATTGTAAAGTAAAGATGTGTGGTGTGGATAACTTTCCTCGGTGTCAATAGACTATTTTAGAGTAAGGCAAAAGCCGCTTTTTAGGGCGGCTCCTTGTACTCCACACAGGAGTCTTTTTATTATATCTTAGTTTCAACAGTTACGATAGTGTCATTATGGTCGCCGCCGTGAGGAACGAGAAGTATTCTTTCCATTCTAAAGCCCCTAGACTTACCTAATCCCATTGAACTCCAACCAAAGCATATTACTTTTCCGCCCTTCTTACATATTCTAGCGGTCTCATCTTTAATTGCGGCTGTCCAACCCGATGAAGTATGCCAACCTGTTACTATCATTCCCTTAGCTTTGTAATGTTCTGATATTTGTCTTTTTGAATATGGCGGGTCAAGTAAAATACCATCAGCTTCTTTATGTCTTTTGAGCCAATCAATTGCATCTTCGTGGTCTTGAGCATTTTCTTCTTCATTCAAATCGTTACGATATTGTGCTGGACTGTTACTGCCAGAAAAAGGGTCAAGCCAAATCTCCTTATTTGTGTTTATTTCTTCTTTCAATAATTCAGCAATGGGCTTTATTATAAAAGTCTGTGCTGAAGGCATTGCCCATTTTCTTTCTATTTTCATTTTCGTGTCATTTTAACTTCTAAATATCCCTCTTTTCCAATTCTAAAATAGACATTATGTATCAATCCACAATCACAACATTTCCATAGCATGTGTTTCTTTTGTGGTACCCATTCTCCTGATTTTGCTTTTTTGTATTTACTCATTTAATTCTATGGCTAACAAGATTTTTCAAAACAGGGTCTTTCAGGATTTCTTTCTGTACTTCTACTGGGTCAGTAATCCAATTCTTTTCATCACATTTAGCACATAATTCAATGCCCTCATATTTAGGGTCAATTTCCTTACCACATTCTTCACATTTATATGTATTCATAATTGAAATGGATAAAATGATGTGGGCAAACCCAAGTGACAAAACAAAAGAATACCCACATCAGTTTACCAACTTCATTTTCGTAATCCTATCCTCAACACATTCTCCAATTAATCTTGCATGTATGAATACTAGCACACACAATAACTATCGCCTGTGGATAACTTTATGCTATACTATTCCTGTCTAGGTATTTTCTATCACTTTATTCCTAGACACTTTACATAGAATCGACCCTATGTAGCAGAAAGCCATGTTCGATTCGCCTCGTAGCATGGCTTTTTGTTTTATACAACACAAAAGCCCTTCGATATTAGGGCTTCTGGTTTAAGTCTATAGAATAGCCAATATAAAGGCATGGCCATGCCAACAGCATCCATTAAGGAATCAATGACATATACTAGCAAATTGTCAATATAGTTGCAAGTATTTTAACAAGTGGTATAATTATCATACGGAACGCTATAACTAATAATTTTAATAAAATGGCAGGTTCAAAAACAGGTTCACTCAAGAAGAAACTAGGTCTCAAGGGTAAAACAAAGCCAGGTGAGATGATTTCGGCTATGAATAAAATAAAGAAGACAGGTAAATTTCATGGTAAGAGCAATAAACTTGGATGGGGTGGTCGAGCAGCACAACTCAAAGCAAAAGGTGTGCCTGGAGGAGTTATTGGAAATTTGGCTAGAGCTGCCCATGCCGCTCCTGGTCAGGCAAATTTTCACAAGAAATAACATGAAATGTAAAAGTTGTGGTAAAATACTACCAAAGGATTGCGACGAGGAAACTTGTTGCGATTGTGTGAAAGAGATAGAATTATTAACTGTAATTTGAATTAGTAAATACATAACCTAATTCAACAATAAATTGGCATCAGGAACCACCCGCCTCGCATTGGCAAGAATGCAATTAGAAGGAAAACAAAACGGACAGCATGAATATATGCAAGAAATCACGCTTGAAAAAAGCAGGAATCTGAAGAAAGACGGTACATTGGGAAAAGGAAATAAAATCCCTCTTAAAAATCCTTCAGTGCATAATCATTCAAAATAGTTAAATGGACAAGAACGCTATCATAGGGTATTGGGAACATAAATCTAGCGGTTGCTACATGTACCGCATAAAACAACCTATGGAAATGTTGGATAGGAATAGAGTAAAAACCCACGCTATTCATTTGAATGAAGATGTAGACGATATAGAACTGTATAAGTCCTTTCAGTTTTATGGTGCGACACCCTTTTCAATGGAAAGGGTATTTAAGTATATGAAAGAAAATGGAAAGAAGATTGTTTATGATATGGATGACGCGTTAGAACTTATAGAACCAACCAATCCATTTTATTATTCAGTTAAAAAAGATAAATCATCTCAACTATTAGCTTTACAATATGCAGACCACATCACGGTAAGCACGCCAGAGTTTATTCCCTATCTCAAAAACAAAACAACCGCACCCATTACCGTCATTCCTAATTGCTATGTACCAAGCGAATGGACATATCCAAGACCCACGCGAGAAGGATTTAGGATAGGATTCTCCGGATCTGCTACTCATGTAGAAGATTTGATAGAAATTATCCCTGTCATACAGCGATTACAGAAAAAATACGATATTAAGTTCCTCATAATGGGATTTGGACAATCTGATTATCAATCTTGGTATAAGGATTTCAGATATTCCGCACCCGAAGAAGCCACCAAGAAACTAGAAGAATTAGACAAACTGCTTGCAGGAATACAATTTGAGTGGATTCCCTATGTGGATTACACGATATACCCCTCTACCTTGATAAATATGGCACTTGATATCGGACTATGCCCTTTGAAAGATACGCCCTTTAATCGTCATCGTAGCGCGTGTAAAGCCATGGAATACACCCTGTCAGGTGCTTTAGCCCTCGCTGGAGATGTTATAGCATATCAAAATGAGCCAACCTCGGTTTTAACCGAAGAGTGGGAGACTGATATTGAATACTTCATAAATAACCCCGATAGATTAAAAGCTACTAGAGAAACTCATTTGGATTGGATTAAAGAAAATCGTGATATAATAACTCAATTAGAGCCACTAAAGAAAATATACTTAACTTGATTTACCAATGTTTTACATGTCGTCAAGAAGTACATCAAATCTATCTGAGTGAGGATAGGAAGAAATGGGTATGTTCTAAATGTAGATATAAGTCTATGAAGCCAGCGACCCCGAAGTCTTCGGATGCTCAATCCTCCACTTCTCCCAAGCCAATCTCCTCGCATCATGCGCGGGCTTGAGCATTTCTTTTACCTGTTCTTTGGTATATTTCTTTGACCGAGCCAACCCTCCCAATTTTCCTAGCGACTGCGCGTGTTTGTTTTTCATATTTGTTTTATTGAGGTCTGCGATAGTCGGCTTACTTACAGCGACCCCGTGTTTATAATTTACTAATACTGCTAGCGACCCCATACTTCGAGCGACCCCGACCTTTGGCGATAGCTCGCCTGCTTACGCGTAATGGCGATAGCTCGCTTACTTACATACATATATGCGTTGATTTCAAAACGATTGACCGGATTTTCTCTATACGAAAAAACCGCATCTGCTCGTTTGATGCGGCTTTTGCTTTGGCCTTTATTTTTGGCCTGTGCTTTTGCCTTTAATGACTATCCTCTCGCATAGCTCTCCTTTGTCTCCCCATACTTGCATAACGGTGCAAGGCTTGTTGTCTCGGCTAGCTTCTGGCGGCAATGCGTCTACAATGACGACCAACTGCTGTATATTGCCGTCTCCAACACCGATGCGGAGGTGTTTATTCCCCCCCATGCCTTCTCGCTTGCCTTTTTCATTTTCGATTGTGGCGTATAGTTTCATGTTAGTAGACTATTTCATAGCCAAGTTTGTTTTGACCTTTGTTGTCTATGTAGTACTTTTGAGCGGTGTTATTTGTGAATATCCATTCGCTCGCTTTACCTAAGTCAAACCATGATTTTATGCCACTGCCTAGCGTCTTTTCAAACACAATTTGATTTGTTTGAACGGCTAGCACTGTAGTATCTTTTTCGTTCATAGTTTCACCGTAGTAATTCCTAACATGGACTTTCATACCAACAGTCAAAAACTTCTTTAATTGAGATAGATTTGACGGCTTGTCATTTGTAACGCAAGTTTGAACGTCTAACGCTTTAGGCTCTTCGTAGAGCTTTTGAGACAATCCAAGCTCTTTTATGAACTTGTTAGCTAGTGTATGATATTGTGGATTATTGTAATCATCCACTGTTATCGTATCACCGTCCGCGAGTAATTCTTTTGCGTATTTCATAGCCCGCTTTTGCGTACTAATAGCCCATATTCCAGGGAAGTAATCTGATTGTATATCCGCGTCCGTTTCATTTGATAATGAAAAGTCATGGCTAACAATCAATTTATAGTGTTTCATTTTATTTTCAATGAACGAGCATATCCAGTGTGTTATTTAATAAATGCTACTTATGTAGCACACTGGTAGTTGTACATGTTTTACCATGTACACCTATCAATGTGTTATCGCCGATTAGAGATATGAGATACGCTGGAAACTGAATAGGGTATTTGTTTATTTTCTAATTCCGACGTTTGTTTGATAATACTTTCTGCAATCTTTACAATATCCACTGCTCTTTAATTTTCTCTGATGAGTTGGACAAGTCGGAATATGATACCAAAATGGTGCGCAATTCCAACAATTGTCTCGGTAAGAGTGTTCATTTTCATCCTCACAACACTTTACGATAACCGCTTCTTGTTTTTTAGACATATATTTTTTATTTACCCCTATTCAGTTTTCAATCAACCTTACTCTGATACTAGTATATGGCGTTTCATAGTCAAAAGTCAATGGCTATCTGTGTTTATTGTAATAATAATATGGCTTATAATGAAGAATATGGCTATATAGAGCCATGAATGGACAGCAAACGGTGGCTTAATATCGTAGAGTATGCCTATAACACTCTATAACGCTTACTATGAAGCGGTATATATTCTGCGATATACTTATCAACTCAAAGATTATGGAGGCCTCTAATCGCATTGTAGCGGCACGTTTATCCACACAATATTCACTTTTGATGTATTTGCGGGGATCGTTATGTGTTTGCTATACTTATCTCGAATGGTAGGATATTCCTATAATCATAGTTGTATGTCTACTAGCGTAGATTAAAACGATACAACGTAAAGAGTAAACTTCGGGGGGACTTGCTTTCTCTTTATCGTCAAAGTATAATAGTTATAATTTATATATGGGTTCAATAAACGCACAAAGATTCGCTCATAAAGTATCCGAAAAAGTACGAAGCAACGAACTTGTGAATATGGGTGAAATTGCTCGTAATGTTGGATATGCAAAATCTACAAGTCTACATCCTGAAAGGATAACAAAGACAAAGACATACAAGAAATTAGCTAAGCCTTTACTGGATAGAATAGATGATGAGATCAGTGAAGTACAGGCTGCTATGAGCAAGAAAGATAAGAATAATGAAGACTACCGTGTATTAGCTTATAGCTTAGATATGTTAGTGAAAAATAAGCAATTATTATCCGGAGGTATAACTTCACTCAATGTCTTTGTTCTTCCCAGTGAAGTAATGTCTAAGAATGGTATACAATCAGACAACGTTGATAGTATTAAGTCAATAGAGAGTAAGTCAATTCCTTCATAATCATTGGACTATGGCTCAATGACAACGAATGAACATACCAACAATACATATTGTACGACATAGATTAGATGTTAGAGTGGAGGGTATACCACTTCGGGGTAAAACGTGATGATGAAAAGTTGTATATCCCCTCTCTCAACTAAACCATTTAATAAATTATTACACAATGATATTCCATCCAAGTCAAAGCAAGGTAGCTAAGAGCACTAAGAGGTTCAGAGTTGTCTGTGCTGGTAGAAGAGTTGGTAAAACTGTTCTTGCTATCAATGAGATGGCTGGTAAGGCTTATAGTCGTAAGGGTATGAACATTGCTTACATAGCCCCTACTTATCAACAAGCTAGGGATATTGCATGGGTTCAGTTGGTTGAACTTGTGAAGCCTATCGCTGTGAAGATTAACGAGACAAGGTTGGAGATTATCGTTCAGACTGCGGATAAGGGAAAGAGCACTATTTCACTCCGAGGTTGGGAGTCTGTTGAGACTTTAAGAGGTCAGGCTTTTGACTTCATTGTTCTCGATGAGATTGCTTCTATGAGGAACTGGGATGTTTCTTGGTCTAATGTCATCAGACCTACTCTGACCGATAGAGAAGGGTCTGTTCTATTCATCTCCACCCCAAAAGGATTCAATCACTTCTATGACCTGTATAACCTATATAAAGACCCTGTAAAGGGTAGAGACTATGAGAGTTTCCACTTTACTTCCTACGATAATCCATTCGTTAAGAAGAGTGAGATTGAGGATGCTAAGCGGGAATTGGAGGAAGACCAATTTGCTCAGGAGTATTTAGCTGACTTCCGAAAGACTCAAGGATTGGTCTATAAGGGATTTGATAGGGTGAGGCATGTATATAACGACGCACAGTTCAACATCATAGACAGGCTTGTCCCAATTGATTGGGGATGGACTAATCCTGCCACTGTGTATCTCATTCTAAAGGATTCTGATGCAAACTATTGGGTCACAAATGAGTTCTACAAGACCGGTAAAACGACTGATGAGATTATTGAGATAGCTAAGAGCTATAGAGGTACTAAGTACTACCCAGACCCAGCAGAGCCTGATAGGATAGACCAGATGAGGCGTATGGGATTGAATGTGAGAGAGGTCAGTAAAGATATTGAAGCTGGTATTAGAAGCATTCAGGAGCTTCTTAAGACCAATAGATTGCATATCCATTTCTCATGTACTAATCTCATCAATGAGTTTGAGACCTACCGGTATCCTGACAAGAAACCAGACCATAATGAAAATGAATTACCGATTAAGGAGAACGACCATGCACTCGATGCAATCAGATATGCCCTCTACATGCAGGAATCCTTTGCGGGAAGGTCTAAGGCAAAGCAGTTCATCCCAAGTGGAATGTCAGCTAACAGGGGATATAAGGCACAGATAAAATAATAAAATGATAACTGTCGTAACTCCCTTTCAAAGAAAAGAAAACATCGAATTGATGGCTAATGTCTTGAAAGGCAAAGCTAATTGGATTGTTTTGATTGATAACGAGGAGCTAAAAGACAAATTTCCCGATTGGGTTGAGGTAAGGATGTATGAGAAACCACCAGAAAGAGAGGGACTTTGTAAATCCAACTGGCTGTTTAATAAGTTCATAGGGGAGAAGAAGCTGGAAATGGAGACGCAATATATGATTCTTTGTGATGATGATTCTGTTGAAGAAGCCGACTGCGTCAGCGGTCAAGGATTCTTTGAGAAGATTATAAACGCAGATGCTGTGATAGTTTCCATGAAGCGTTCAGATAGAAAGATAAACCATGTTGTTTGGGATGATTGGAAGAATCAAATGGGTCATTGGGAAGATTCCATAGACCAACTCATTGGGAGTCCCAAGAATATAAAAATAGGGTCTGTGGGGGGAGAACAACTCATCTTGAAGGGAAAGTTTCTCCGAGACTACCGCTATGGTCTTTCAAATGTAGGAGATGGAGAGATGGTTTGTAAAGTAGTGGAAGAATTGGGAGAAGCTGTTAAATATATTCCCGATGCTTTCGTTCTCTTCAACTATTTTGAGGATGGTAGGTATTCTTCGTTCAAGAGAACTACCTTTAATCGCACCAAGCCTGTTGTGATGTTTATAGGGGACTATTTCTGCGCAGGCAATCCACGCATGGGCATATCAGAATGGGAAGGAAACATTTGGGCATCTCTTGAATCCACAGGACTGGCTGAAGTATGCAGGTTTCATTTCGATAAGTTCTTCTACCACACGGGAAAGAGGGGAGACCAAGCGTTGATTGAAAGGATTGATGCCATTGCACCTGACTATATAGTTTTAATAATCTACAAACCTCTCGGCTCTGACCCTGCTGTCATGCACCCAGACACTCTTGGAGTTCTACATGCTCTCGGAATCCCTATCATAACCATCTGGGGAGATTTGGAAGCACAACAACAGAGAGATATTGCTCTTACTGTAAAACCATATACATGGAAGAATCTTGGTACGGCAAACAAGGACGCAGTAGAATCCGTAGGTTTCAAATATGTCCATGTCCCCAAAGACCCTCGTATATTCAACAATCCCAACTTACAGAGAGACATAGATGTTATCTTCTTGGGTTCCTATGGTCTTGGTCGTGAAGAACGTCAGTTCTATTTGAAGTATCTACTTGGCAACAAGATAAACCTAATATGCGGTGGTTCGGAAGGCAGAGACCATTTCTCGACTGCTGACTATGCAGGAGGATACAAGAAAGCAAAGATTGCCCTATCTTTCTCTAAGGCTCATGGGATGAGTGTGGTGAATGCCAGGCCGTTTGAAGCTATGAGCTGCGGTGCTTGTCTATTTGAACAGAAGTCAGATGAATTGGCTAAACTCTACACTCCTGGAGTGGATTATGTGGAGTGGATAACTGAGGTTGACTTGCTGGATAAGGTAAAGTATTATTTAGAGCATGAAGAAGAACGCTTATCTATCGCAAGGTCAGGACAAAAGAAAACAGAAGAACTTTATTCAGCCAAAACATTTTGGACTGAAGCTTTAAAGAAATGAAGAAAATCTTAATTTGTGGTGCATACGGTCTAGTCGGCTCTAACATCTGTAAAGTGTTGGAGAGAGATTATCCTGATATTGAGATTACGAAAGTAAAGTGTGTTGACTTTGGTGATGAACTAAAACTTGGTTCTTTCGATTATATTATTTTTGGCTCTGGCTATGGTCAACCGATTAAATTTTCAGAGGATAAACTTCAAACATTGAGAATAAATACAGGTGCAGTTCAAATAGCTTTTCAGTATCTTAAACCAGGTGGAAAGTTTCTTTATATATCCACCTCTGAAATCTATTCAGGCGCACCAAGTCCTCACAAAGAAACTGATATAGGCACTACCACTCCTCAACATCCTCGTGCCTGTTATATCGAAGGCAAGCGTTGTGGCGAAGCTATCTGTATGGCTTATAGAGAACAAGGCTATGACGTGAAAATTGCTAGACTTGCTTTAGCATATGGCCCAGGGACAAAGAAAGGCGACACTCGTGTCATCAATCAATTTATCGAAGATGCTTTGACTAAAAAGGAGATTAAAATGCTCGATGACGGCTCGGCTATCAGAACCTATTGCTACGTTGAAGATGCGGTGGATATGATGCTTGATATACTTTTTAATGGAAAAGACTGCGTTTATAATGTCGGCGGCGTGTCTAAAGTTTCTGTGAAAGATATCGCTAACTATGTAGGATTCATAACTCATGCTAAAGTTATCGAAGGAAAGAAACGATTGGAAGGATCGCCCGACACGGTTGAACTAGACCTAACTAAGACTTTAACCGAATTTCCACGTCAGTTTGTGGACTTCGGAATTGGGATTCAGAAAACTATCAACTATCAAAAACAACTATATGGAAAAGAATGAACCTCTAAAGTTAGACGATATACATGGTTCCCTTGTATCAGAGCTTAAACCGAAAGCGTTGGTATTCGGCATCACAGGCCAAGATGCTTCATACATGGTCGAGCTGCTCATCGAGAAAGGCTATGATGTTTATGGGACGATGAGACGTTCTGCTACGCCTAACACGTCTAATGTGAATACCATCATAAGTTCTATAAAGACTTATCTCATGGATTTGGCTGATGCCACCTCAATCAATCGAGTAGTGAGTGAAGTTAAACCTGACTTAGTATTTTGTCTTGCTGCTCAATCGGATGTTAGAGCTTCATATGACATTCCACTCTATACCGAGGATGTCACGGGAGTAGGATTTGGACGCATCCTAGAGGCTTGCAGGATGTTCTGTCCTGAAGCAAAGATATATCAGGCAGGTTCGTCTGAGATGTTCGGTAAAGTCGAAGAGATACCTCAAAAGGAAACTACGCCGTTTCATCCTCGTTCGCCGTATGGTTGCTCAAAAGTATTCGCGTTCTCTCTTGGACGCGCATATCGCGAAGGATATGGGATGAAAATCTATAATGGTATCCTATTCAATCATGAATCACCACGTCGTGGACACCTGTTCGTTACTCGCAAGATAGTCAAAGCCGCTGTAGCGATAAAGAATGGCAAACAATCAAAGCTCAAGCTCGGCAACCTTCAAGCTAAAAGAGATTGGGGATATTCTAAAGAATATATGGATATTATTTATGAGTTCGTTACCACACAAGAGCCACAGGATTTTCTTGTTGCAACAGGAGAGACACATACCATTGAAGAGTTTGTAAAGGAAACTTTTGAATATGTTGGGTTGGGAGATTGGCATGAGTATGTAGAATATGATGCTAACTTACTCCGACCAGCAGAAGTTGATTTACTTCTTGGAGATGCTTCAAAAATGAAAAAATTATTGAATAGGGAAATACAGGTTAAGTTCAAAGACCTTGTAAAAATTATGTGCGATGAAGAATTAAAACAATGATACCAATGGGACTACCAATAACCAAACATGAAGACGAACGAAGAGTTCTTACAGAATGGATTAAGGACATTCCTTTTAAGCGTTGTAAGGTTTTGGAAATGAAACAAAAGAGCATAGTTGGAAATCATTACCACATGAACAACGATAGTGTGTTTTATATTCTCAAAGGCCGTGGAAAATATATGCTACAATCAATTGAACCTCGTTCTCGAAAACTTATAGGGTGGATATTTGAAGGTGATTGTATATTCGTTCCAAGAGAAATTATACATACATTTACATTACTAGCAGGAACGATAATGCTTGAAGCGTGCAGTGAACCTTATGATGAAAAAGATGAAATACCGATATCTCAATAAAAAAGAAACCGAAGCGGCTATCATTCATATTCTTGAAGTCTTATTAGATGATTCCATTCCCTATTCTGGCAAACACAGAAAACAGCAGTGGGAAAAAGGTTGGAGAGAGAATCTTGAATCAGGAAATGGAGTGCCGAAGTATTTTGGAAAATATCCTGTTTGCAGATTGAATGGAAGACTTATCAAAGTTGATAAGAATTGGGAGATTGAACAGTTGCATCATCTTGTTTATGAACTTACAAAAAAATACTTTTCTAATCTTAATTATATATTTGAGTTTGGATGTGGAATAGGACATAACTTGGTGGTCATAAGGGATTATTTGAAAGTCGCCAATCCTGATGCTATTTTATGTGGTCTTGATTGGACTAAATCGGGTGTTGATTTTGTCAAAGCAATGGGTTTTAAGGGAAGTGTATTTGATTTCTTTGAGCCAGATTATAGCTTTGGATGTAAGGACGCAGGTATTCTTACGGTTGCTTCGCTTGAACAGGTTGGTAAGAACTTCAAACCATTTGTAAAATACTTATTGAAACAGAAACCAAAAGTTGTCGTTCATATCGAACCTATCCCAGAGCTTCTTGACTCACGAAAACTTCTTGACTATCTTTCAATAAAGTATATGCACAAGAGAAAATACCTTGACGGATATCTCGACTATCTTGAAAAACTTGAAAAAGATGGTAAAATAGAGATACTAGAAAAACGAAGAAGTGGAATAGGAAGTTTGTTTATAGATGGGTACTCAATTATATGTTGGAAACCAATATGAAATATGATATAGATATACCAGAATGGATTTTTGGACCAACCATATCAATATGGATATTCACTTGTTTGTATTTCATATCCAAATGAGTTTCATTCAATCAACAATAAAATGTGTCGAATGTGGAAAAGAAATGAATGTTGCTTTTGGTATTGTTGGTATGACTCAAGTAGCTGAATGGCCAATAGAATGTCCAAAGTGTAAATCTACTAATTTAAAAAAAATATCTGAAGGTTGGAATGCAAAACCAAATGAACAAAATACTGATTAAAAGAATACTTGAAATTGCATATAGAGATGGCATGGGTCATATTCCTTCGGCTCTTTCCATCCTCGATATTGTTTGGACGCTTTATGACAAAGTTATGACCAAAGACGACCAGTTCATCCTTTCTAAAGGACATGGTTGTATGGCTTTATACGCTGTCCTTGAGGCTAAAGGACTATTAGATTGGTCGAAGCCACTTCAAGGACATCCGAAGCGTGGTGGGGCAATTCTAGCCTCTACAGGGTCATTAGGACATGGATTGCCTATGGCTATAGGTCTAGCAATGGCCAAAAAGATAAAAGGTGAGGCTGGAAGGGTATTTTGTCTCATAGGTGACGGCGAGGCGAACGAAGGGACGACATGGGAAAGCGCGTTGATCGCCTCACATCATAAATTAGATAATCTGACTTTGATTATAGACCAAAATAAGTCTAGCGACCGTGCTTTAGAAATGATAAGCCTTGATAAAAAGTTTGAAATGTTCGGGTGGAAAGCGCATGAAATATACGGACATATCATTGCAGGATTGAAAACGGCTTTTGAAATTATTGATACAGTAAGACCTATCGTGTGGGTATGCGAGACGGTTAAAGGCAACGGCGTACCTTTCATGCAAGAGAATAGTTGGCATAATCGTAAACTAACTAAAGAAGAATATGAGTTAGCTTTAAAACAACTCCAATGAGAAAAATGTTTCCAAAAAGTGTACTAGAAATAATGGATAAAGACGAACGAGTTGTCGTATTGCTCGGAGATATTGGCGTGTTTGCTTTCAAAGATGTATTTGCTAAGTATCCTACTCGTTGCTACAACATAGGAATATGTGAACAGTCGATGGTAGGTATGGCCGCAGGACTCGCTATGGCAGGATTTATTCCTATCGTCCATACCATTGAACCTTTCCTTGTCGACAGGGCTTTTGAGCAGATTAAAGACGATTTTGGATATCAGGAATTGAAAGGAACTATTGTGGGAGTTGATGTATCAAAAACTGCACCGAATTTAGGCTATACACATCAATGTCCTTATGCTATTTCGCACATGAATGATATAATTGGGATGAAAACTTTTGAACCGAAAACTCCGCAAGAATTAGATACGATTTTGAAGGATAATTACGAGGGCTTGAACTATATAAGGATATCGTGATATAATTTATTCACTAATAACTAACCCAGAACGCTATGAATTATTTTAATGGGTATAATAAGACGCACCTCTGAACTAAAAGCTAAAGCACCATCAGAACCAACAGCAAAAGCAAAATGGCTTGAACATATTGGAAACGGAGAATGGTGTGATTTACGCTTGACACCAGAAGAAGCAAAGAAAGCCAATCAATCTGAATATCAACCAACACCAGAGGAAAAGGAAATTCGTGCGATGATTATACGGCAGTTCTCCCTAGGATATCTTACAATGTATACCCCTCGTAGGGAGTTTAATGATTTGTCAGTTATTGGTCGAATGACAGTAGACCAAATGTCTTTTAACACTTATCAGCCAAACAATGGAGAAGTGCCTGAACAAGATGTTATAAATGGTTGGAGAAGTAATGCTATCCGTCCTATCGTGAGAAATAAGTGCATAAGTATTGCGGCTCATGCAACTGCACAACTCATATTCCCCAAGGTTTTCTCATATAACGGTCAGTCGGAAGTTCAAGAAGATGCGGCGAGAGTTATGAGGGATTTGATTGAATGGTCTGCTGACCAATCTAAATACTCTGAAACATCTCTAAACGCTGTTATGGCGGCCTTGTTTAATCCCGCTTCAATTTATTACACAGAATATGGAGAAGTTTACCGAAATGTTAAGAAAGAACAGGGTGATGATGGTAAGTGGATTGTAGATAAGATGCTTGATGAAGACCTGTCAGGTTTTAAGGATACTCCCGTTCCAGTTGATGAGCTTTATATAGAAAATTTCTATGAAAATAGTATTCAAAAACAAGGGTGGTTGATTTGGAGGCGTGTCTATGGATATGACCAGATGTCTGTAAAATATGGACATTATGAAAACTGGAAGTACGTTAAACCTGGTGTACAGATAATCTACAACGACCTCAATCAGACTTTTTATGAAGTCTATGATTCAAATATGAGAACTGAATCATGTGAGGAAGTAATTTATTGGAACAAGAAGATGGATTTGAAACTTATCATGGTAAATGGTGTTCTTTTGACTACATGTGATAATCCCAATCCTCGTACTGATAAGCTCTACCCATTTGTTAAGTTCTTTTATGAGAATCTCGATGAAGGTCGGTGTTTCTATGGAAAGTCTCTGGCTTTCAAAATGCAGTCCGATGCCAACATTGTGAATACTCTCTATCCGATGATTATAGATGGAACATATCTCAATATATTCCAGCCTATGGTGAACTTCGGTTCAGAGACAATAGGTTCTGATGTTATTATTCCTGGTGGAGTTACACAACTTTCAGACCCTAACTCAAAACTTCAACCTATTGAAGTAGCAGGAAACATTAAAGCTGGAATGGATACGCTTATTAAGGTTGAATCATCTGTTTCAGAATCTTCAGAGCAACCAGTTTTGAATGGTCAAACCCCTGGTATTGATACAAGTGCCTATGAAATATCCCGACTTGAACAGAATGCCAATACAGTTCTTGGTTTGTTCATACAGATGATTGGCTCGTATGTCAGGCAGTATGGTCGATTGAGAGTTGGTGATATCCTTCAATATCTAACAATATTAGATACTGATAAAATCAGCGACGACCCTGAATTGATTTATAAGACATTCCTAGTCAAAGGTTCTTCAGGAACACAATCCAAGAAAATAGAGTTTACCAACGATATACCAGATTCAATGACGCAAGATGAGATGCTTACTCACAGCAATAAGATTAAGATGAGGGAGAATCAATTGGGTATGGAAATAGCAAGGGTAAATCCAGGACTATTCCGAGACCTTTGTTACCAAATAGTGGTCACTCCAGATGTTATGCACCCACGTTCTGACGACCTTGAGAGAGTTATGAAATTGGAATTGTATGATAGGGCTATCCAAAATCCTCGTGCTGACCAAGATAAGGTCTTCAAAGACTTTCTTCTTGGAGCATATAAGGATATAAAACAACCAGAGGTTTATGTCGCTCCCCCTCAACAACAACAGCAAGGGCAAGGTGGACAGCAGAATGGACAACAACCCAATTATCAACAGCCACCGAATCAGCTTCCAGGTCAGAATATGCCTTCTCAAGCATCTCCTTTGGCGGCTATGAGTAAAATGCCATTGCCACAAGGCATGAGATAGCGTATAATTATATTATTATTAAATAACTAAACAATACAATGGCTTTAAGTAAGACAATTACGACAGCGATGCAGAACCAAAACAATGCGACTGCTCCTGTTGCAATCAGTTATGTATCAGAACCAATCGTTCAAGATGGTGTATTGAAGATAAACTTTAGAAACTCAAATCCTGGAGTTTTTACCGCAGGCACTCCAACAGAGGGTTATGGAGCAAACTTTATTCAGGATTCTAACTCATAATTATATGGCAAAGACACAAGAACAGGGGACAATTACTACCACAAAGAATGGAGTATTGACCACCAAAGTAGTTCCCACTCAAGTAAAGGATGGAAAACTTGTGCCAGATGATACAAGGGGTGGCTTAGAGCAGTAGTTTGTGATATAGTAAGTTTTATTAAACGCTAATTAAAAGAACGCATGCAACCAATAATTTCAATTCACACATGGCTCTCACTGTCTGATGAGGTGAGATATAGTATTCGTAGTATCTTTAAGATTCCACGTTCGTCTAATACAGTGGTCAATGATGGAAAAATAGAAACAGACGGAACGACCAATGAAGACTTCAAACATCTTACTGTAGAAAAGATGCAAACATATCTTAACGAAACTTCTACAGATTTTTATAAACTGTTTGATAAGGTTATTGAAAAAGTAAAAGAAGAACTTTCTCCTAAAACAATTCCTGTAGTAGTTACACCAACAGTTATTTCTAATCCACCAGTAATTTATCCTCCACAGGTAGTAGTCACACCAAAGAAAAGAGGGAGACCTTCAAAGAAAAATGCCTAATTTCAAGAAACCAAGAAAGAATAAGGTCAAGAAAGAAATCGTCAGCGATATCCAACTCGTTCAAGATGCAGAACGCCGCCGTTCCTTAATTAAAGATTTGGTATTCCCTTATCTAGTTAGCACCAAAGAAACAATCGAGTATAGTAAGATATTTCTACAAGCTATAGGCGGTTTGATAAATACCACCTTTGATGAGGAACGAAAGAAAACTACTGTCGGTTCTATAACTCCACGTTTGGTTGAAAGAATCGGGGAGATTTTCAATGTTCGTGAAGAGAAGCAAAAGATTGAGTATGATAGATATTTCAAGCTGATAGAAATGTTAAAAGATATAAGCATACAGGATTTTACCTATGCTGTTGAACTATCAAGGTACATTGATGGTTATATTCTTAAAAGTCGTGGTAAGGATTCTATAGATACAATTCCATTACATGAAATCATGGGCAAATAACATAAAATGGAGGGTTATCAACAGATTGACTAGTTATCTGTTGTGTTCTGTTAATGCAAATGATATAATTACTCATGAGAAAGGAAAACTATTTATCGGTGGAAAGGAAGTTGAAGAAACTGAATTACGAAGTCTTATTGCAGAAGCAAAAGTGTTTGATAGTTTAAGGATATGGACAATTTTTCAGGAGACAATTAGGAATGAAGCAATGGACAAGGGTTTTAACAAGTCTACTTCGTTTGAAGACTTGAAAACTTGTAAGACAATGTTATATGAACTTGACATTCTGGCATCTATTGTTAAAATTATAAGAAGTAAGGAAAAAAAGTAGCTATTTAACAAGTTAAGAACGCTAAACTTTGGGTACCCCCGCGGAGTACCTAAGTCTTAATTAGCGTTCTGGCTTAGGTAATCCACAGGAGCACTCACAGAATGAGTGCTTCTTTAGTTATATGGGCGTAGCCGAAATGCCCTCTTCGCAAGAAGTAAAGGCTATTAAAAAACACATGTCAGAAACAAAGCCAGCAGTTGAAACAAAAGTGGAAGTTGCTGCTACTCCACAGGAGACCAAGGTTGAAACTCCTTCTCAAACTCAACCAGAGGTAGATTACGAGGCCGAACTTCAAAAGAAAGACGCTGAAATAGCGAAAGTCCGAGAAGAAAAAGACAACTACCGAAAGGGAATGTTGAAGGCTAAAGGAAAGCTACCTGAAGAGGATGACAACTCTTCTGAAGAGGATTTGGATGCAAAGATTGACCGAAAGGTTCAGGAGAGACTTCTCCAAACCCGTGAGGCACAAGTCCAGTCCGAAAAGGATGCTCTCGTTTTGAGTCTAGCAAAGAAAAACAAAGAGCTAACCTTGGCATTGAAAAACCGAGGTCAGATAAACACTTCTAGTGGTCAAGGTTCTAACCAAGAACGACCTGAAGGAAAAGTAGATAATGTATTGTCGAACGACCAGTTAGCTTCATTAAAAGCGAGAGGTTGGGATGACAAGAAAATCGAAGAGTTCAAGAAGAATCTGAACAAGGTCAATCAAATGCCTAAATAATTATTAGGCTTAATACCCTATTGCAAAAGTGCGCTAACGCATAACCAATAGGTTACTAACATCGCTTTAGGAGACATAACGATTTATTCAAAGGATAATGGCACAGGCTATCCTGGTGATATAAATTATGAAGTAGCAACCGCTACAGTAGTCCCCCAAATCCTTTCTGGTGAACCTGTCACAAAGGCCGCCGGTGCGGGTAGTTTTGCCGTAGCTCTTGCTTCTGGCACAGCCACTTCGTACTTCCCAGTCATTGCTTCAGGCCCAATAGCATTTCAGCCGATTGTCGGTGTAGCCGCCACGACATCGAATGAACTGACTTCCGGCAACCAGAATGGTCAGGTTTCAGTTACACCGATTGATGAACCTTTGACGTACTTGATTTCAACTCAAGCTACATCATTGTTCTTCGGTGCGTACGCAACTGGAACAGCGGGTAATACGAATCAGCAAGTTTATGACGGCACAGTCGGTTATCGAACCACATTCAACCGTATTGGTGGCACAGGTGCTTCACAGCTTGGTGGAACGTATTACATCAACGCTTCAGACGCTTCAGCAGGAGGTCTTATCGTTGAGGAATTGGATATCACAAAGTTCCCAGGTAAGGTTCGTTTCTCGTTCCGTAATCAGCTCTCGTATCGCACATAGTTAGAACGCTAATTGAGAACGTTATTAACAACTTAATTATCAGTAATCTTATTAGAGAATAAATATCTAGTAAGACTCAAATATTATTTTTTCAGAACAGCAAAACCTAGCTATAGTCCGAACGGAGCTTGATTCCGTGTTCTATCAGGAGTTCAACTATCAGGATTCAAACCCTGTTATGACGACCTGCCAGAACGGAATGATTTTCCGCCAGGAGACTACAGATAGAGCTTTCGACATTGAAGAAGTCTATCGTGGCACGAACCTGTATCCGATTATTTCGGAATCACAGACTGTCCCGACTTCTACTCCGAAAGTAGCAAACAAGATTACTACGCAAATTAAAGATTTTGCAGAAAGCGTCGAGCTGAGTAAAAATCTCTTCGATGACCAAATGCATGGGGTCTGGGCCGAGACCGTTCGAGACCTTGCGGAAAACGCACGCATCTCGATGGACGCAAACGCCTTCAAGATTTTCCGTGGTGCTTTCACAACGTCGCTCACCGCCGATGGTGTTGCTCTTGTTGGAAACCATGCTCTCTTGAATGGAGCGTTCTACTCGAACAACCTGTACACGATTTCAGGAGCTTCGACAGTCCTGTCCTCGACTTCCCTCAACGCCGCTATCGTTGCTTTGGCAGTTCAGCCAAACCAGAATGGCATAGTCAAGGGTCAGCAACCGCAGGTTCTCCTTGTTCCGCCAGCTCTCATAAAGCTCGCTTTGGAACTTTCAGACTCTGCTCTTGCTGGAGATGTCTCGACGAACGCAATCAACGTCTACCGTTCAGCTTATGGATATAGGGTTTTCTCGAATCCTTATCTCTCGGCCGCAACTGGAGGCTCTGATACAGCATGGTTCTTGCTCGCAAGGAACACTGGTATCAAGCGTATCATTCGTCAGGGTATCGAGACCTTCCTCCGACCATGGGGTTATTCTAATAACCGAACGTATCTCTATCAGGCAAACTTCCGTGAGGAGGTTGTGGCCATCGACTACGTTGGAGTTATCGGAGCAGTTGGAAGTGCAACGGCATAGTAGTTACCTATCTTTCATCACTTTCCCAGTTTTTACTGTTTCCTAAGGGTTCATCATTCCGAAGCAGAACAGTGTCAGGAAATGAGGTGGTGAAAGAGATGGTCATTATTAACCAATATAAAAACAAAATGTCTACAAAGTTTAATTTCATAAACATAGCTGGAGCTTCTGATAAACTTGTTCAAAGGGGACGTGGAACACTCCGCAATGTTGTCATAAACACTACAGCCGCTTCGGGCATAGTTCTCTATGATGGAACAGCAACGGGTGGAACAAAGATAGCCACTATCGCCGCTTCTCCAGTTATAGGTTCATGTTTCAGATATGATGCAGAGTTTGCAACAGGATTGTTTGTATCAGTTGGTGGAGCATCTGATATAACAATTTCCTACGGAGCATAAACTACGATGAGCTACTCCGTAAACACGGCGAATAGTGACCTTCTAGGGGTCACGCACGGATTAACCATAAACCAAATTCCTAACTTGTTTGGGCTTCATAATCGTGCGGGTAGAATGTTGTTGAACGATATAGACCCGATTGAGACTGTTAGAAAAACACTTTCAACGACACCTTTTTATTCAGGTATTTGGGATTATGCTTGTCCTGTGGATTTGAAAGGAAACAGAATCATTGATATCTCTCCTCAATACACAAGAGATGCCAGTCAGATAATCACCCAAACATTCAATCAGCCATTTGATGTTTCAAAAAACTATATTGCACCACCATCAGATTTCACTATTCAATGGAATAATCAAGTCAAGACTATCCGAGTAAATGATAACTCTCTACCATCTGGGATTGTATTAGACACATGTGAGGATACGAATAACTGGTCTGCTGGAGGAACTGCATCTAGTCTTACGGAAAATAATGTGAATTATGCTTCGGGTTCAGGTTCGTTGTGTTTTAACGTAACTACTGGCACGGGATACATTTCAGAGACTCTTGCCAGCACACTTGATATGAGTTCTCAACTCAATCAAGCCTCATGGTTTTACTATCTCTACCTCCCACTTGGAACTTCATTGACTTCTACAGAAATTCGCATAGGTTCTGATGCCTCTAATTACTATTCAAGAGTTCTGACTCAAACAAACGAAGGGAATGCTTTTGCTACTGGTTGGAATCTTATACGAGGAGATTGGTTTGGTTGTACAGTTGTAGGAACTCCCGTAATCACAGCAATAAATTATCTTTACATCGGAGTAACAGTTTCCGCCAATCTCACGGGTGTCTGTGTGGATAACATCGTTTCAAACATGGGACTTTATAGAACGATTGAATACTATTCAAAGTATCTCTACAGAAATGCAAACACAGGTGTCTTTCAAGAGACAGTCACCGATAATTCTAATCTGATAAATCTTGATACTGATTCGTATAATTTGTATTTCAACGCTTTAGCTTTCTATGCCGCACAAGAGATGCAAGGTCTTGATGCTTTGTTTTATGACGCCAACTTCTTCAAAGGAGAATACGATGCCGCTAAAGCAAAATATACTGCTCGTCAGCCTTCACAGGTTCAAAAGTCGAGACAGGCATACTACACGCCGACAAAGGGTGGGTATAATCAGTATATGGGTCGTCGTCTAACGTAACATGGCAGTACAATCTTCAGGAAAAGGAACGGGGTTCACAATGAACCGTCGTATTGCCGCGGCCAAGGCCAAGGAAATAACGACAGTAGAGAACTTCATTGAAGGATACCGTTCTCGTGAAGACACTTCACTACTTAAACCAACTACTTTGGTAGCGGGTTCACATGATGTTCTAGTAGGAACCACAAATCGCGTTCGTTCCCGTGAAGGTTATTATATTGATGGTTCCTCTTCTTCTGTGATTTCCGTTACTCGTCCACTTCCTGATTGGGAAATGGGAACGGGATTTGTTCATCATCTTCGTGCGGGAAATCTTACTTCTGCTGGGAATGACGGAAAACTTCAGATTCGTTATGTAGATACTCTTGGGGCACTTGGAACTACTGGAAATACTTACTGGTTAGACCTTTTAACTTCCCTTACTTCCACATACTTTCAGTCCACAAACTATTGGGATTCCACAAATCTAAAGGCAAAGGATTTGTTTGTAAATAGAACGGGTTATATTTGGGAATGGACAGGGGCAATAGGTACTATCAAATCTGTTACTTCAGGAACAATAGTCTTGAATGGAACATTAACCCTTGCACAATTAAAGTTTGATGCTTCGGGATATATAATAAACAATGGAGTAGTTTATCAGTATGATTCTATTTCTGGTCAGACTTTTACTCTTCATTCTGGTACACCAGACCCAACGGGTTCTGTGGTCAATTCACCTGTGTATCAACAACCAGTATCATCCGCTTTTTCGGGGTATACCTTCACTAATTCCATCTCCCCTCCAACTGGTTTTACTTGCGACCTCATAGCAGTACTCGACACGAATCAGGTCATGGTCGCTTCTGTGGTAAACAATCTAGTCTATTTGTCCAAAGCCGGAACATATAAAGATTATTCTCAATCTACTGCTCGTATTCAGTATGAGGGAGATACTTTGGAAACCATTGGTTCGGTTAATTCGTTCTCTCCACAAGAAGGGGATATGTATATTTCTGCTGGACTGAATGAATGGTATACGACTAAGTTCGTTCAAACTACGATAACAAATTCTACTACTTCAACGACAATTACTTATGAGACTGCACAGCTTTCACAGCTTAAAACTGCTTCACAACAGGCGGCACAATCTCAATACTGCACTACAAAGATAATCAATGATGTTGTGTTTCTTTCTTTTGAACCATTCATAAACTCACTTGGTCGTGTTGATAACATAACTCTCACTCCTCAAATAACCAATCTTTCGTATCCTATCGTAGCAGATATGAATACCTATAATTTCACTGATGCTTCGTGTTTTTATTTCAAATTGAAGCTCTATGTGGCAGTACCTCAATCGGGTGTAGTTTTAATCTACAACATGACTAATCCCAAAACTCCTTTCTGGGAAGCACCGCAATATCTTCCTGTTTCGGGTTTCTGCGCAGTAGGAAATACCTTGATAGGACATTCATATAATACTTTTGAATCGTATGTGATGTTTTCGGGATATTCAGATAGAGCTTCCAGTCCTAACAACACAGGAAATCCTATAAATGCTGTTGCCCTCTTTGCTTTCCAAGAACTTGGCCTTCGGGCAAAGAGAAAGTCATTCAATAAGTTCTTTGTGGAAGGGTATATCACTTCACCGACTACTCTAAATGTAGGATTACTATTTCGTTCACCAAACCCAGGAACAACTGCAGGTGAAACCCTCATGGTGAGTGGTACTGGTTCCTATGTTTTGAATGGAACATTGGATAACTCTTTGGGTAAGTTTGCTCTAGGTAAAGACCCATTGGCAGAGGATTTACCACTTCCACAACAACAAAATCTACCCCCCTATTTCGCTGTCATTCTAACTTCGTTGCGTTATCCATATCTAGCATACCAACCCATGTTTTATTCATTAGGAACTAATCAGAGATGGGAGATATTATCCTATGGAAATAATGCAAGTCCTACGAGTGAAATGGAGTCCGATATACAAAATTAACAGATATGTTATAATTTATTTACAAATGAACGCTTAACTTTTACTAAAATGGCAACTATACAGTTTATCCAAGCACAGAGTTTCCAACTTTCAGCCGCAGGTCAATCAGCAGGAGATACATCAATCACAGTTCAATCGTTCAAATACTCTGACGGAGTGACAAATATCGTTACTGCTGATTTGGGTACTCAGTGTTATGGAACTCTTGAACCAAATAATGGTTCACAAGAAGAAGCCATACAATTCACAGGAGTTACACAAAATGCCAATGGAACAGCTACCTTGACGGGTGTTTCTTCCGTAGGTTTCAACTATCCATACACAGTCACTTCAGGACTTGCTAAATCTCATGCAGGGGGTTCTACGTTCATTCTCTCAAACGATGCAGGTTTTTATGGAAATATAATCACCTATGTAAATACTACTGCGGCTTCCGGTGCTTCATTTGCAAGTAATACAGTAGCAGGTATCACCAAATTATCAGTAGCACCTGTTACCGGTTCAAATCCTATCGCTCTGGGTGCGAATGACCCTTCTATTCTTGCTTCAGGAACAGCTTTGTATGTATCAAGTATAAAAAATACTGGAATACCTTATGCGGTAGCCACAGGAAGTCCGACTGCCTACACGGTTTCTCTCGCTTCATCAATTTCTACGCTTGCTTCAGGTTCGTATTTGAATGTATTGTTTCCTGTCTCAAATGGAACTGGTGTCACTCTTAACGTAAATTCTATCGGTGCTAAGCCAATAGTAAAAAATTATAATATATCACTTGCCTCAGGAGATATAACATTAGGCCAAGTTTCTTCAATGGTATTTGATGGCACTAATTTTCAACTCACTTCTCCTAATTTTAAGTATCCAACCACATCTGTAATTACTACTTTGGGTTCAGGAACTTATATTCCTCCTTATGGGGCTGTATATCTCGAAATTGAAGCAGTGGGAGGAGGCGGTGGAGGAGGTGGGGGTAATGGTTCAACTAATGGCGCAGGAGGAGGTGGAGCAGGAGGATATAGTAGGGCATTTTATAACGCAACGCTTGCGACTTCGATTCCTGTTGTTGTTGGGAGTGCTGGCAATGGCGGTGGAGGTTCAAGCAATGGCGGTGGTGGAGGCCCGACAAACTTTGGAGCGGCGGGTATCATAGCTCTTGCTAATGGCGGAGGAGGAGGTACCTATAACGGAGGAGGAGGTTCTGGTGGTTCAGCAAGTAATGGTTCTGTAAATATATCGGGAGGCAATGGAGTTGGAACAAGTGGTTCGGCACTGTCCTCAGGCGGTTCAGGTATATTTGGAAACAACGGGGCATACGGAGGAGGCGGAACTTCAGGAAGTTCGAGTGGTTCTGGTGGTACTCAAGGTATAATCATCATCAAAGAATACTATAAATAATCATGGCAACTATACCAACACTTTCAAATGGGACGATGATAGCGACACCAACCGCTACTACAACTCCTGCACAACTTTCGGCGGCCGAAGGTGCTGGGTATAAGCCTGTTGTATCAAACACTCCGACACCAGCTCCTTCAACTTCTCCTACATATTCTCCAACTACTTCAGGAAGCACTGGAAGCTCTGCGCCTGCCAATAACTATTCCGTAGTTACTTCTCAACCTGCGACTGATAACTACAACGCCATTCAAAATACCTATCAGACACAGATACAACCGAATATGAATGCGGCCGCTCAAGCCACAAAAGCGGCACAGGTTCAAGCTAATTCACTTCCTGTAATCCCTGGATATACGACTTCCGCTACACAAACGGGTAATCAGGGAGAAGTTAAAGCAACAAATCCAACAACAGGTCAGACATTCTACATGTCTCCCCAGACCAATACTCCTACGGCAAATGACATAATCGGTGCTATAAGCGGTCAAAACACGCCTACGGGCACTACAGCCCCTCAAGGAGGCACTCCAACTACTCCTGCCCAAATTGGAGACCAAACTGTTCAAAATCAGTATGGTATTTCAACAGGTCAAGAGAACCAAAACTATCAGAATCAAACCACACAAACACAGACGCAACTCGACCAAGCATACTCTACTTTTCAATCTACTATTCAAGGAATACAAAGTGGTTCTTTCCCTCTTTCTGGTGCTCAACAGTCTCTCGTAGACGCTACAAATCAAGCATTTCAACAGATGACTACACAATCTCAATTGAAAGCTGCTGCCTTGTCTTCTGAAACTGGTGGAGTATCAAATATGGTCAACGCTACGGCAGGAGAACTTCTCAACATAACTTCCCAACAAGCCGCTACAGTAGCCAAACTTGAATTAGGTTTCCAACAACAGGACTATCAGGAAGTTACAGATTCCTACAATGAGTTCAGGGATTATGAGACACAGAAAATGACTTCTATACAGAACCTACATGATGCTGTTATGAGCACATATAATTCTGCTGTTACTGCCGCACAAGCAGAACAAACATTCAATCAGACTGTATTTCAAGATGCTGCATCCATCAAGAATAGCCAGTATGACTTTGAACCTGTTGAAAATGCTTTTGGTCAAAGAATTGGTACTCAAGTTTTCGATAAACAAACAGGGCTACCTGTTGGAAATCCAACAATGAACGCTGGGCAGACTGACCCAACAACAGGCGCAACTGCCCCTGTCGTTACAACAGACCCAAACACTGGTGCCGTAGACCCAGCCTCTCAAGCTGCATATTTGGCGACAATTCCTCAAAATATGAGAGCTTTAGTTCAGGGTATTTCAACTGGAAAGATTGAACCCCCATCAGCTCGAACCGCTACGGGAGCAGAAATACTTGCGATGGTTGCACAATATGACCCAACACTTTCAGATGGTCAGGGTGGTTTTGATGCTACTAAATATCAAGCCCGTTTAACTATGCAGAAAAGTTTGGCTAATTACACTCCTGGTTCGTATGGTTCGGGATTGCTTTCAGCTAATAAAGTTATTGCTCACCTTTCCGCCTTTCTTTCCAGTTCGTCATCACTTCCTAAATATCCAGTTAATCCTTTTGGAATAAATAGTGCTGTAGTGAATACGATAGGAGGAACTGAAGCATTGTTTGGAAATACATCAGTTCAATCAACCGCAGCTACAGCGGAACAAGAAAAGAATGGTCTTACCGACGAAATGGCAAAATTCTTCAAAGGAACTGGTGCGACTGATATAAATTCTCTTGCTAGTTGGGGTAATAGTTTGAATCCTGATGCTGGTGCTGGAACCATAAAAGGTATGGTTCAAGGAACTCTTACTCTTTTCTCTGGTCAATTAAATACATTCATACAACAATATACCAACATAATGGGAAGTGAACCTGATATTGGGACAATAATCCAACCCCAAACTCTATCTACTCTTGAGAACTTTAAGAATCAAGGATATAACATAGATATTCCTGGAGTGAATTTTACCGACCCTGTAGCTTATACAAACGCTTCACCAGATAATGCTAAGGAACTTTCCGCTGTCCGAGCTGCTTATCCTAATTTGACGCCCGCGCAGGCTCTTCAGTTAGCCCAATACAATCAACAATAATATGCAAATAACATTATCACCAACACAGCTTTCCTCGATGTCTTCTCAAATGGGAGGTGGTAATAATCCTTTGACTCCTACAGTTCCCACTACTTCCAACGCTCCTCTTTCCCAGCAACAGCTTCAGCAAATGAGTCAGGGAATGCGATCATCTTCTCCAAGCTCGTCCCCTTCGGATTCATGGGCAAGTTATGATTCAGCGATAGGCAATACTTCCGCTCCCTCTGCTTCAAGCGGACAGAATATAGATTCTACTACAGGTTTGCCAATTCAAGACAATAATACAGACGCAATAAACACAGGAGTTGGTACGGTTGCTAGCGATATTGGTAAAGATATATGGAATACATGGTCTAATACTCCATCTAAACTAAGTGGAGATATTTCTGATGCCGCAAATGATTTGAATACAATCAATCAAGGAAATAAGGTAATACCTTCTGGTGAACAACTAAAAGCTGGGGGAAAGTTTTTGGTTGATGGAATTGCCAGACCTATTTCAGATGTTATAAGTGCCGTATTTGCTCCGATTTCTTCTACTGTTAGTCAAGGAATTGTTAAACAAAATGCAAATGCAATTTCAGATATTCCTGCTATTCAACAAGCCATGTCAAGTAAGCCAGTAAATGATTTGGCGAACTCTCCAACGATACAGAAAATCCAATCCACTGTTTCTTCTCTTGTTGCACAACATCCTACGATAGTCAATGGATTAAGTAGTCTGTTGAACATTGTCATGGGTGCAGGAGGTGAAGCGATAGCACCAGAAACAACTGGGGCTTTTAAGGGTATGGTTTCTGATTCTTCCAAAGTTTCAGAACCGACAAATACAGTTAACATGGGTGAACCAGCAATGCCTATAACTCCTAAAGTTGCTCCGACAGCATCATTGGATGAACAAGCAATAACAGATAGTTACACTAAAGCTATAAAACCTTCCGTGTCAGGTAAAAATACAGCAGGTCAAGTCGCACAAGCAAATACTAAAGTAGTTTCGGGTTTACAAGCAATCCATGATAATGCTCCTAATCTTAAATTAACCGATGAAGATGGAAACGAAATATCAGGTTCTACTCCTCAAACAGTGGGACAGCTTTCAGATGCTATAGCACAGACAAAGGCACAGATATTCCAAAAGTATAATGATATGCAGACACAAGCAGGTGGGGCAGGTGCAACAGTAGATATAAAACCCATAACATCAGAATTAGATAATGTGATAAACAATAAGGCATTGAATATAAAAGACCCTTCAGTTGCAAGTTATGCTTCACAATTAAAAGATAGATTGACTTCTGCTGGTTCATTGGATACTCAAACAGCACAAGATTTAGTGAAATCTTTCAATGATGATTTGAAAGCATTTTATAGAAATCCAACATATGGGGCTGCTTCAAAAGCGGGAGTTGACGCTCTTGTTGCAAACAATCTACGAACAGGACTTGATAGCACTATTTCAAAAATATCTGGTGAGGGGTATCAGGATCTTAAAAATCAATACGGATCACTTTCTTCAATGGAATCAGATGTGGCTAAGAGAGTACAGGTATTAGCTAGACAGGCAAAGAGTGGATTAGTAGGTAATTTCTCCAATATTGCTTCAGGTGCAGAATTAGCAAGAGGACTGCTTACGGGTAACTTTGTAGATGTCGGGGTGAGTGGTGCTATAAAAGGAATACAACTATTCCAAAAATATCTCAATAGCCCAGAACGAGCTATTCAGAATATATTTAGCGAGTTCGAGAATTCATCTCCCAAGCCCACAGAAAGCACGTCACCAGTAAAACAATCAGAAATATCATCCTCAAAACCTATCACAGTACAACCTAAAAGTCAAGGGATAATTCAATCAATCAAAAACACTCCAAATAAACAGGGTGGAATGATAGACTTTGGTAAAATAGCAAAAGCATTGGATAACAGGGACAGATCTATTATATTAGATTTTATTGCTAAACCTACTATAGCGAATATGGTTAAAGCTCAAAAGATTGCAGAGGCAATGAATCTTCCTAATGCAACGGGAACTAACAATGCTTTGAAGAACGACTTCGTAAAAGTATTGGATGCAGATAGGCAGATTCAAAAGACTAAATTAAAATGAACCTAACACCCTTACAAAAACAAAAGCTCATCTCAATCTACCCTGAACTGAGGCAGTATTTTGACATGGAAGACTTAAAAGAGAAGAAATCTGAAAATACACAGCTCCTTATAGCTTTAGTGAATAAGATTCAATCTTTGAAAGGTGAGAAAGGAGATAGTGGTTATTCTCCTGTAAAAGGTAAGGATTATTTCACCCCGCAAGAAGCACAGATGTTTTTGGATTATGTTATCAATACTGTATATCCTTCAGTGCTTGAAAAGTCCACTCCAATAAAGGGAGTTCACTATAAAGATGGCGACAATTATATTCTTACCAATAAAGATAAGAAAGAAATAGCTTCTCAAATCAATGTTCCTGTTGTAGACAAGATAATTGAACGAACGGAAGTCATTAAAGAAGTTTCAAGAAAACTAACTGTTGAAGATGTGAAAGGAGCAGTCTCAAAAAAAGAATTAGAGATTGAAAAGAAAGAGATATTAAGCGGTATGCAAAGGGTTGATGGGAGAATTAAACTGATAGACCAAAGATGGCATGGTGGTGGCCTTTCACAGGTTTACCATGATTCAACCTTGACTGGAACAGGAACTTCGTCGAATCCTTTATCAGTAATCGGTGGTGGTGGTTCAGGTTTCCAACTCCCCCTCACTGGTTCTCTTAATCAAACTGTATTCACCTGGAAAACTGCACCTAACGCTATCTGTTGCGATGGGATAGTCTATCAAGCGGTACAACAGGATGGAACAGTTAATTGGACACTTAGTGGTGTCACTACCACATTATCATTTAGCCCTTCAAGCAGCATTTTTGCTGTAGCATAACCATGAAAAAAATACTTACACTTATATCATTTATACTTTGGATGGCCATACCGACATCGGCCTTTGCAACATATTCGATTCCGTGGTTCTCGACTACGACAATTGGAACGTATGCTTATCCCTATTTCAATCTGAAATATTTACCGATACAAGTTCCTTATGTCGTAAGCACTTCAACAGCAACATCGACTTTCACCGGAGGCATCACCGCCCCTTGCTTCGCAACCTCAACGGCAGGAGGCTGTATCACAGGTGGAAGCGGCGGCGGAGGCGGCACGAACTACTGGACTTTTTCAGGCGGCCAGCTCTACAATAACATCGGCACGGAAGTCGGTATAAACGAAAGCAATCCCATTTTCAATCTCGACGTGAATGGGTCAATCGGTGACGGCAGTGGTGGAATCGATAATGGCCAGCTTTCTATTCAGCCTGGAGGCTCGAACATCATCTATGGTGCCCCTGTGTCTGATATATCAGACTCCTCATGGACTAACATATTCGCCGATGCACAGAATAACGGTCATATTGCGAACTTCTTGACAAATAGTGGTAACGAGGGTGATATTTATATTTCTGATGGACTTGGAGTTGGAGCGACAGCTGGAGAATTATTCGGTTTTGGTCGAGGAACCCCTCAACACACTGATATATATTTTCAGCCAGGTGCCTCTAGCGGTAACGACTATTTCTTCGACGGACTCGGAAACTTGAACAACAATGACTATATGGCTAACATTATTGCAACTACCTTGACATCGAACGGAACTATCTCGGCCAACGGAACTATATCAGGCGTGAGCTTCGCCCCTTACACGAACACTTCAATCGTGTTTAGAAATTGGAGCGGTAGTGGGATAGCTACTATTGATTCATCAG
>JGI24891J29808_1000309_pt1 | contig 39216 bp, 45 predicted proteins | sample FreactcultuFSWF8_FD_29808 | JGI IMG/M metagenome (IMG submission 29808) | reverse complement strand
CGCTCCTTCCAGCTATGCTGACCCCGCTGCTCCCGCCGCCGATGCTGCCGCCTCTGGTGGCCGTCGTGCTTATGGTGAGGAGCGCGGTGCTGACAGGTACGAACGCCGTTAAAGCGCCTACTAATGACCAGGGGGATCGAAAAAAGCACGCTTTGATATGCCGGCCCATCGGTTATTATGCCCACCCATCACCATCATGTACCTCTTCACCTTTCTCGTCATCTTCTTGCCGCTCTTCCACGCTATTCACGGTTCGTTCGGGGCGCATCAGCAGATTAATCTCTCGGGTCTTTTCGGCTTCAGCTCGTCGTACGGCAAAAAGGAATCAGAAATCTTGAGGCGTGACGTGCTTCTGCAACTATTTTGGCGACACAACCCAGACACAATCGCGCGTTATACAGCTTTACGATTCTCGAGCATCTTTTCCGGTGGATTTCCTAGTTCGGCAGTCCGCCTTTTTCCAATACAGTTACACATCCCGTGGTGCGGTTCCATCAAATTGCTTCAACTTAATGAGCAATTCAACATTGTAACGTGCGACACTCTACTCCTCTCGTCAGCTCGCGGCGCTCTCAATCGCCACGTCGCTCGACCTTCGCCTTTAAATTTTGATTCGCCATTCGATGCTCTTGTGAACACCATGCTGAGCGCCTTCATCGTTCGCTTGACCTTCTCAACAAGGTACTCGTGGCAGTTGGCCAGGGCTGGTTCAACGAACCTCCGGATCAGTTCAGGTGGGTCTTGACTAGAGTTGGAGCTGACTCTCGATAGATTATGGGCACGCACAAATATTGCTTGCCGCCATGATCTTGTCATTTCCCGAAGTGTCCTATGTGAGCTATGCACGCTTTCGCCAACCCAATCAGTCGATGACAAGATGGTGCTCGATGTATAGCGCGAACTTATCGTCACTGTTCGGGGGATTGACTGGCAACATTCCTCGCAATCCTGGGGCGTGCATCTAGACTTGACAATACTTGGGAATGTGGCAGATATGGACGATCACAAGCTTTGTGCCTAGGCAAGTCTTTGCAGCAACAGAATCAAGTAGTCAAAGTTCTTCATTACAACATTATTAATTATGCTTGTCATCGTACCGAAAAGAGATAGAGAAATGCCATGCTCGTGTGATAAGTCGTAGAGATTGATCATTCGTTGGTCGGTGGGTTGTTGTCGTGCTCGGCGGCCTTCTGTGCGCTCTTCTGCTTCTTCGCTCTCTCTTCAGCTGCTCTTGCCATGGCTTCTCGTCGAGAGAGAGGCTCTGCAGCAGGCTGACTGCTCGAAGTGCTACCACCTAGGACATACGAGCCTCCTTCCCAACCACCAGCATCGCAGTGGTCGTCGTCCTCGACATAGTCATCGCCAGGGTTGTAGAACTCTTCCTGCCCCAGCGACTTGCCACCTCTTGACCAATCGTTCTTCTCCACTTCCTTCTCGATCTGGTTCCACAGAGCGTGGAATTCTGCATTATGCGGACCAATGACGTTGTGCGCCAACTCATGGCACAGCGTCTTCCGGATGACCTTGTAGTCTCTGTATCCATCATATGCGTCCGTCCTCAATCTCAACTCGATAACCTCGCCTCTATTTCTGTTCAGCCCCAGTGTTCGTGACTCATGTGTGGTATGCTCGGCAGGATCCATTTCCGTCAGCAATCCGACGGCGAATTTATGTTTCCGCATGGCGGCCTTGATGCCTGGGTCATCGCGCAGACGTTCCAAGAACCGCAATGACTTTTCGGGTTGGTGGAGGTGTGGTAGTGGGCGTAGAGCGGCAAAGGTGTATGTTGCTTCCTCTGTCACGGTCTTCCAGTCGCGATGGCGGTTTGCTTGGATTTTGCGGCCGGCGTTGAGGGCTGCTCGGCGGGCTTGTTGCTTTTGCTTGAGGGCTGTGATTGCGGAGTCGACGTCGGCGACTTCTTGAGTTGTACTGCCTAGAAGTGTGATCTTTGCTTTCTGCGGTAGGGCGTCAAGGCGGAGTGTTGGGTCTTTGAAGGGTGGGCGGAGGAGACCCGGTTTTGGCGAAATGAGGAATTTCTGATTCGTGGCAGGTATCTGGAGGTCTTCGGCGACAAGTGTGGAAAGGTCTGAGATGGTGGCATCGGTGGGTAGGGTGAGTGTTATAGGTTGGCCATGGTATTGCACCGTCAGGGAGAGGCCGTCTTGTTGTTCATCTTCTGACAGCACTTCTGGCGAGGGGTGACGCTCGGGTTCTGAAGCCATAGTTGTGCACTAGCGATAGATGAATAAGATGAGAGATGCGTGAGAAGTATCGATTTGTAGTTTGGTATCAACAGCCTTTGCGACAAAGACTTGCCTTCGGGTGTTTCGCGCGCCTTCGATGCTGATTAATAGCGTCATTAGGGAACCCTGATCTGCACCGCCACAAAGGTGTGGCTCAACTCAGGGCCGCCGCTTGCATGTGAAAGAAAACAACCCTTGCCGATCTGACCAACTACTCCCGAAGTGTCACCAGAGTTCCCAGGGTATCTCATCTTTCCAAGCCATAGAATAACTCAATAACACCGCCTCCTTGCAACCAGAAACCATCAATCGTGACACGCATTGTCGTCGTACGAGATCATCATCGGAGTCGAGTAGGAAGGTTCTAGGTTCTAGGCTCCCATGGTGTTTGGGCCTGCCTTGGTGGCACGACCTCTGCCTAACACAGCCATGACGGCCAAGGCTGTTGTAACGGCAAACAATACCCCTGCATAATTTGTCAACAAGGCGCATTTCGTTCTGCGATCAGGCCAACTTACACTCGAAGGCGGCAAAGACGGTCGCGGCCTTAGCGGAACTGCAAGCCTTTCCGGCACAAGTAATGAGGTCGCTGAGGAAGACTGCTGCGGCAATGAATCCGGCGAACCAGAAGAGCATTGTCAAGCTCTCGACACCACAGAGGATCCAGGGATGAGCAAAGCGTTCGAACTTCCATGATGTGAGGGTGAGATAGATCAGGGCGAGTAGCGTCCAGACTGCAGTAAATACTAGGAAGTTGATCTCGGAGGGTGAGCTGGAGTACGAGTGGGCGACTTCAAACAAGAAGCTGTCAGCAAAGCGATGCCAGGTCGGATACAATTGAGAAAGCGCCTACCATATCCAGCTGTACCGAGCACAAGCAGGGCGAGAATGACTTGTGCGATACGAATAGGAAGGACAAAGTTCACCATGATGTTGGATAAATGCGGATGTTGAGTCGCGGTGGAAGAATGTGCTGAGACCAAGAGAGGGTTGTACAGCGAGAAGTTTGAGAACAGGTGAAGGAGCTTCTTCAAAGAATATATACTTAGGGAAGGAGACGACGCGCCGCACCAAGGAATGTGAGACTGACGCGAAGACAAGAAATATTTAAAACAGGCTTCAGGCGCCCGGTGACGACGGGCATGACGGTGGATTCACACCGAGGCGCATGACTCCTATTCGAACGAATGAGTTTGCAGTCATCCAAGCAAATAAAGGCCGTATTCTCCGACATGGTTTCAAGGATTGGCCGCTGGTGAAAGCAAAGGACGCGTGAAACAGCTGCACAGCAGTTGGAGGGGCACTCGAAACAGCAAAGAACATGTCGATCTGCGGGCCGCAAACCTGGCTTAGAGCAAAGCTTGATCAGAGGTGCTCCAAAGGAGGTCGGGTGTTCTCCTTTTCCGTCTCCTTTGTTGTGCTATACCGTTGTCCAGGTCCTTCTCATCCACATGGCAGGAAACAGGAGAGAGCGCGAAGTTGTACTTGACGGGTCGGCTCGGCCAAGCGAGGCTTTGGAAAAAGAAAGCAGCAGGAAGGTGTGGAGAGATGGAGCATCGATCGCAAACCTCTTCTCCATGCTTTCTCTCTCTTCCGAGTTCCAACTTTCGGTGTCTACCCCTTGTGCCTCACAACAAGTCGGTCGCAAGGAGTTGCCATTGAAATGTCTAGTATGCAGCATGTTTGGTATCATTCTTGAACGAATAGCCGGTGAGGAGTTGTACAAAGCAAACGGAAGCGGACAGGCGCCGTCGAGCCCGAAAGAATCCGGGGCACCCCTCATCGACACTGTGCAGTCGCGGCGCATCTCGATGCTTGTGACATCCGTTTCTGCCCGCAGCTGTTGGTAATCCTTCGCTCGTACATCATCGACCCCAGCCCTGAGCGAAGTTCCAAGTGCTTTCTTCTGCATAGTATACTTCACGCCCTGCTGCATCAAAAGACGTTATCGCGGACGCAGGACTCAACGGGCGCGCATTCGTGCCTTGTCTACGTCAACCTTCCACTTCCGTAGTCGCTGCGAGGACATTGTCCCGACTAACTCACAACACGACCATCCTACGAGGGGACCAGGACCACCATCGGATGCGCACTATGACCTGAAGGTCAGAATCTGCCAGCAATGAACAGCAACCGTCCGTTCTTCTCAAACTTCTGGGCCACCTTCCGCGCCCATTCTGCCGCCTTACCAAAGTCGTCTTCTTCCATCTCCGCCGCCTCTCCAGCCGCAGCTACAGTTGGCTCCTCTCAAACCGTCTGGTCTTCGACATCAACAAACCCCTCGCAACACTCTCCCAATGCTGCATCGGCCCCTCGCACCATCAATTCAAAGTCCGTCTCTCATCATCCCTCTCAAACTACTGCTGCTCCCGCGCAACCCACACCACTGCACCCGGCCCTGTCTCCCTTGCAACATAACGTATCCCCTCTCACCCATGGTCCGAGGTCTCCCCCTTCTCCAGCGCTGGGTGTAAACGCAGGAGGCATGCCTGTGTATGGCCCTCCAAACCGTCCACCGCCAAGCTATCCTACCGCGTCAGAAGCTCGTCGCAATCGTAGAGGTTCAGATAGCAGCTCTGAAGGCGGCATGGGCTACAGAGACGTCCTTGGAGCCGAGAAATGGTACATTGGCGGCCGGACCGCTGCTGGCGAGGAGAGATTTTACAAGCTCAGCATGGTGCGCCGTGACACAAGTGCTGATCGCCTCAGTGCTGACAGGCTGAGCCTTTGACACATGTCTTCTTTCTTTCTCTCACATTTGTCTTTTTCTCACTCGGAGTTTGGGCATGGGAACAATCGGCGAAATCAGGTTTTGCGGCTTTCTGCTTCTTCGGCCTGTACAGTATCGCCTTCATTCGAGCTGCTAGGGGCATCCCGAGCATGTACATATGACGAATGACTGTGATGTTTCTCCTCAAATTAGGCAGACGGGACCTTGCACCAGCACATACAGCAAATAATAGACATGACCTTATGACAGACCACACTCAATTCCAAGCCGAGTTTTATTGAAGCCAGTATTCCTTTGCCATCTATAGCAGACGCTCGTTTGATAGCCCCGCTAGCCTTGGTATTCCGATTATTTTGTGACTCCTTGAACGCCCCTAACATGCAATCGTCTCACCTGTTGATCCATTGCAGGTCTAGGCAGTAATCTCCATGGCATCAGGGTTGCCGTTCATGCCACCCAACTCAACACCTCCCTCATCACCAATAAATCTCTTCTCAAACTCTGCAACAAACTTCATGCTGCGGTTCGGGTCATAGAATAGCTCGAAACTCCTCTGGACATCCATCACTTCGACCTCCCTTGCCTTGCGCTTTTGCGCCAGCAGATGTGAAGTGGTGATGAGGTTACTGGCATATCTTAGTCCGGTCTCTTGGCCGATCTTGGTCAGGAGAGCAAGAGCATCAGCCGATACGTCCACCTCCTCTTCTTGTGCACGAATGCTCAAAATCTCTCTGATCTCGTCGGGCGAGTATGCTTGGGTGCTGATAATGACGAGACGGTCCAAGAAGTCCAGGGGTAGACCGTGAGGGCTGATGTGGCTAGTGCCACGAATGCGAGTTTGACCGCGGTTGCTGGCCATGATGACAATGGGTGCCAGTTCGTCTTCGAGGGCACGGTTGATGAACGAGAAGCACTCGGCGTCAAGCATGTGGACCTCGTCAATGAAGAGAACACCGGGCACAATCTCAGCCTTGCCCTCTTCCTTCCACTCGGCGACCTTTGTGTTGATTTGCTCGCGGACCTCGGATCTGATCTCGCCAGTGTCACCACTGAACAAGGCGAGGAAGCCTTGAGTTCGCGAGTTGATGACGTCGATTTCGTGCAGGGAGACGGTGTGGACGACTTCGCGACGGACCTGGAGCTCGCCATCGGGGCACTGCACAAACTTGGTGTCAGGGCCCATGGCGTCGTAGTCGCGCGAGCGTGTGTAGGAGCGGCCGAGCTTGGTGATGCGGCCCGAGGCCTTGTCGATGGAGATGATGTCGCCGGCCTGGACCTTCTCCTTGGTCATGCTGTCGATCATCTTGGTGCCCATGTCGTACAGAGTCTCCATGTCGGTCGTCTTGATGGTGAGCTTTCCCTGCTTGTTGCCGCCTGTTACACTGCGGTCGATCTGGATCTCGACGACTTCTCCCTCGATGACTTCCGACTCTTCCTTGATGCGAACTCCTATGCTCTTACGGAAGGCCTGCTCCAGTGCCTCGGTCTTGCTCATCTCAAGCGAGAAGATCTCGCTGCTGGCCAACATGGTGAATGGCACATCCTCGCCCAATCCTTTGCTCATACCAATGGCAATAGCAGTCTTTCCGGTAGATGGCGGTCCTGCGATGAGTACAGCTCGGCCGGCGATCTTGCCCTCGCGAGCCATCTGGAGGATGACAGCAGCTGCCTTGCGTGCCTTCTGTTGACCAACGAGACCCTCGGCGGCGGGCTTGGGGGCCAGCGTGTCTGGCTGAACACCTAGACCGCGAACATGCGAGTGGGCGGCGATGAGGTTGAGACCGCGCACCTCTTTCGATTCGGCGATGGTCGAGATTTGCGCCGCCATTGTTACTACGTCTCTGGATGCTTGTCGCGACGACTTTGACTTGTGTTTCTGTTCGAGCTTGGGGCCGGAAATAGAAAAGCTCAATTGACAAGGACGGCTGGATGGAATATGACGAGGAAGTGAATTGTGGTGGATGCGACAGATCACAAGCTGCAGCTCCTCAGACCTGTCACTCTGCAACTCTCCGCGTCTTTCGCATCTCCATTCGGCTCAACCCGACGTGTTTCCTGCCCATCACCAACGCGCCACTGCCATTTTAGTCGGGGGACAAGATCCGCCAGGCAATTAATCAACTTGTCTGCTGCGTATCGCTCTTTCCTCTTCAAGGGTAAATTGATCATTAGTCACCTAGGTACCTATCCCACCTCTCCATCTCTAACCTCAAGCCACCCACGGACCAAGTCTTCTTCGATAGGTATTTTAATACTTGCAAAGATCCCACCATCGAGTGAACTGCACGCGCTTTCACCTTTTCTGCCCTACCTCTTCAACCCCATTCACTGTCGAGCACCTGTCGTGCAACATCGGCTGCCAGTTCTCCACGTCCAACGAACTCCCGCTTCAGTCCCGCTTTTTTGTTGCATGCCCATGCCGGTGCTGGTGTTGATGCACATGAGCTTGCAAACAGCACCAATTCATCCTGACACTTAAGCTTGACGGCAGTAAGTTACTTTCTAAGTTTGTACACCAATCCACTTTCACACACCAATGTCCACCTTATTCACCACTTCACGTGCTGTTCACATCCTGGTACAAGATCTTCTCACTTCACTTGTCAACTCCTCACTTATGCTTTCACTACTCATTACTAAATTCCTTCTTTCCTGTTTTCACTTCTGTTTCCCACATCCGCACCATCCCCACTCTTATCATCACAACTCACTCAATACCCCTCAAACACACCCATGATTCTGACTTCACACAGCCCGAGAGGCCCAATTGGAGCATGTTCAGCGACAACTTAAAGCGTCGTAATTCCGGACGCTCTCCAGATCCCAAAGGGAATTCTAGAAAGATACTTCGCTACGATCAGAGTTCAGGATACACAGCCAACAGTCACTTTGAAAGGGTGAACGGCTCCAATCCAAGTTCAAGAAGATCATCCATGTCACTACAAAATGGAGCCGAACTGGCCGGATACGGCACACCTCAATCACGTTCACCATCCACAAGGAATGGATACGATGTTCCCACCCTCAATAACGTGGAAGCCATCCCAAAAGCGCTCGAAAGCTTCGTCTTGGCTATTTCCAATCGTAATCAGACCTCTCAACATCTCAGTAATGTGCAAGGCGATTTCGAGAGTATGGCACCCAAGCACACAGACTTTCCAGCTCTCAGATTACAATCAACCCACAGACTAACCCAGGCTCGGAGTGATAACGAAGCAGCCGAGGCACAGGCTGCCACGGCCACTAAGTTGTTATTAGACGCACTGCAAGGACAGAGCTCAACCTCTCATCAAAACTGTGTTCCTCGAACAGAACTCGATTCTCTTAAAGAACAGCTTCAGGAGATGAAGTCTGAGAATCGCGAGATGAAGAGAAGATTAGGCGTTGTGGACAGACGTCTAGAGGACGAAGCCAATTCCGCCCAGAGACCAGAGCAATATGCGTTAAACCGTATGACGGACCGCATGGCAAAGATCGAGGAAGTTAACAGAGCGACAAGTAGTACTATCAGTTCAGCTGTCCAGAACCACAAAGCTCTGCAAGATCAGACTGTTAAGGACAGATTGAGTTTCAGAACTCGATGTTCTGCTTTGGAGGATTACATGGAAAAAAACAAAGCTAAGCACAAGGAGAACGCTCAGGCCATCAGCAGTATCCAAACCACTTTAGACGATCACATCGGAAAGAGCGACGGAGAGCACAAAGAGCACATTTCAAAGATTGAACTTTTCAAAGCCGACGTCAACACGCTGCAGCGGACCCTCGATTTAGACGTTCTCCCTAGGCTGGAAGAGAACGAAGATGCTGCGGCGACTGCTCACAAAGCTTTGAAGAGTCTCGAACTTCAACACAAATCGCTAGCAAACCGTCAATCTCCTGCGGTCGCTGCTGTTGTTGCTCCAACTCCTGCTTTCCATGAGCTCGTATCCAGACTGGACAGCAACGAATCAAGACTAGGTCTGGTCGAGGCAGAATTAGACAATCACGATTCAAGACTGGATGAGATCGAGAGGGCCGCTGAAAGGATCACCGACGAGAACGAATTCAAGGACGAAATGATGAGTGGGCAGATATCAGAGCTCAACACAAAGCTGGACGAAATGCAAAGGAATTCTGGAAACGATGTGAGAGACATCAGAAAAGAGCTCGAGGACCTTGATGCTTGGAAGGATCTGCAAACACACATCCAGAACCTCAGGTCCACTTTAAACGACCACGAGAGGAGTACAAAGACAATGATCGAGGAACTTGGCAGAAGCATGAGACTTTACGTGGAAGAGATGAGGTCATCAGCCAAAACAGAGATGGAAGAGTTGAAATCAAGCTCGACCTACACAAGCCAGCTGCTCGAGAATCACGTCGACCTCTTGCAAAGGCACGAGGGACGCCTAAACTCGGTCACCACAGAGGAGCTGGTGCGAATGATGGAGAACCAGTGGCGTGCCACATTCGGCGCGCCCGATCAACTCAAGGGATTGACGATTCGACTAGGCAAGCTAGAAAACTTTACTAGAGATACCTTCAAGGGCCTCGATCCGACAGTAAAGGCTCTCAGGACCAGAGTTGAGGGCATGGCGGCGAGCGCACAAGCACGGATGACGAAAATTGAGAATGACATTCAGTCTTGTAAGTACCCTCCTTTACCCTCTGCTCGATATTCGAATTGGTACTAATCTACATTACCCAGTAGTGAGAACCGTGGGTTGAGCCAGAAAGGAAGGCGCATACCGCCAAAGCATAGCATAGCATGGAGTTAGGGGTATGGATGCTATACCCATTTTCGAGGAGCTTCGCAGCTCAAGCTTGTACTATAATCTCGGTAATCACGAGTATGAAGACATGAACAAAAGATCACGTGAAGATTACAAGTGAATGTGTATGCGAAAGTGAAAGGGATATATGAAAGTAAAGTGAGAGCAAAAGTAAAGAGTGCAAGTGAAGCTGATGGCGGTTGAAAAGAAATGCTGTTCTTCTCCTTCATTCGTACTCGAGTAGTCGGCTGGTCTTGGCAGGTTTCCCGGAGTCGTCTTTGCAGCGGCGTACCTACGAGTCTCCGCAGAAAGAAAGCCGTATCGTCGACGAAACATCTGATTTGGCGGCAACAAAGCACATTACAACACACAACATGGTCCTCAAGATCCGTCTCGCGCGTTTTGGCAAGCGCCACGCACCTTTCTACAACATCGTCGTCGCCCACGCCCGGTACGCCTATACCCTTCGCGCAAAAGCCCCCACCACAGCTCACGCCCATCTCTCTACTTCCTCCCCCTCTCATACTCTTCCCCCCCGGAAAGAAACAGAATCAGAGAAAAGAAAAGGAAAAAACACGAGTCTAACAAGAAGCGCGAATCTACAGAACCGCTCGCGGCAGCAAACCTCTCGAAGTCCTCGGCACATACGACCCCATCCCGAAAACACCCATCGACAGTAGCGAGACGGCGAAGAAGTTCAAGGATATCAAGCTCGACATTGATCGCGCAAAGTACTGGTTGGGTGTGGGTGCTCAGCCGAGTGAGCCCGCTTGGAGGTTGCTTAGCATGGTGAGTCGATACAAAGCGAAAGAGCAAGGCTGGCCTGTATGGTCTGAAAACAAGAGAATGGGAAAGATGGAAGCACGGAAGCATGGAAGCGAACAATGGCCACGAGAAGAGCCTTTGCTAACGAAAGTCGCAATACAGATTGGTCTCATGGAGCCCAAGTACAGGTTGGGACAGCAACTCAAGAAGGAGGGTGCTGATGCATGAGTCTCTTGATTTGGGAATCGCATTTACCGTGTACGATTGAAAAGGAAGAAGGGGATATCCACTGGGATTGCATGGCAAAGGCGTTCGGGCGTTGTTCTTAGAGATTGAGATGGAGTGAATGCTTTGATCCATCACCAGGCGCTCAAGACATTGTTAGAGTTGACGAACTGTATAAAAGCACCAATCAATATTCAAGACAATTGCGACGGTCACATAACCATTGCAAGAATGCAAGGGAGTCAAGAGGCACACGATATGTCACGAGGGTGCTGGAGATGATTTGAAGTTGATAATTCATGATGGCGATGTGCCATTCATGCTTGATTCATGTGATTTGATAGACATTCCTTCATATGAAGAAGAGCATTCCCCTTTGCTCATGACCCATGTACCATGATAACTCCGTTAACCCATATCCCAGTGGCTGCATCAAAGGCATGCTCACATATCCCCGCGCCGATTGAGTGTGAAAAGCAAAGTAGTATCAAAGAAGTTCGTGAAAGAAGAGAACCAGAGGCGGTAACCATGTTGGGTAAAGGCGTTTAACCACCGAAACCGTAGAGAGTTCTGCCCTGGCGCTTGAGGGCGTAGACAACGTCAAGAGAGGTGACGGTCTTGCGCTTTGCGTGCTCGGTGTAGGTAACAGCGTCACGGATAACACCCTCGAGGAAGGTCTTGAGGACGCCGCGGGTCTCTTCGTAGATCACTAATGGGTGGATTAGCGACGCGTCTTGGGCATGAAGTGAGTGAGCAAAACTTACTGGCAGAGATACGCTTGACACCACCACGACGAGCGAGACGGCGGATAGCGGGCTTGGTGATACCCTGGATGTTGTCGCGCAAGATCTTGCGGTGACGCTTGGCACCACCCTTTCCGAGACCCTTGCCACCCTTGCCACCTGTGATAGTATGTTAGTCAAAGGTCAAGGAGATGTTGTGATGGTGGAGTGAGAGGGTGCCGACGAAAGCCGACGCGACGACGCGCTCCCACTGTCAGAAGGCGTCGACGACGGTGACGGCGGCGGGAGAGCGGCGATGATGAGTGAATAGATACGATGATAACTTACGTCCAGACATGATGTATGAGTTGTTGTTGTTGAGTTAAGAAGTTGTGTTGATGGAATAGATAGTCTGACGACTTTGGTTGATGTTTTGGATAAGAGCGTGGTATGGAGTTGAGAGAGGTAAAGTGGGTGGGGGGAAGCTAGATTATAAAGGAATGGGAGTGAAGGCCCAGGATCACACGCACGCTCAAGCGCGGCTAGCGCGATTCGAAGTCAGTGATCTCAGCAAAATCAACGGCAGCAAAGCTCCGGTTAACGAGCTTGGAATCCGGGCGGCTTTAGGGAAGGGTCTCCTCGCCAAATCTTGGTGAGAGAAACAACTGAATGAAGCGTCAAACGCACGGACATTTCTTTGAACCACCGAACACACTCGCCTTCTAGCATTCACGTTCAGTATCTACCTACGGAGTACTTCTAGGGTCGTCGATGATTTCGAAGAGACCGCCATCGTCCACACAGTCAACAACAAGCCACAAACTTCTGCTGCTGTATAAACTCTCTTAAGAGACGGACAGCACGAGTATAGTGTATCTGGCACCCGAACGGTACGCAGTACATGACAAAGGATCAGATCAACAGCGTTCGGAAACAAAGAATGTAGGTATATTCGATAACAACCTAGCAGCTTTCAAACACCAGGGTATCATAACTCATGCCTCATCCTCATCCTCAATCCACGGCCCCAGTAATATTCCCTCCTGACCGACACAATCAGCGTCTACTTCGAGTATCGCTAGAAAGCATGTCTCGAAAGTGGTTAACCACGAGCATTACGCTGTCTCCCATGGTTGGTCTGGCGTCTAGATCTCTCTTCTTTCTGCGATCCTTGGACTCGTCCTTCGTACTGTGGTGAGAACGATGAGATCTGTGCGAACGAGACGACTTATACGACTTGGTTGAGTCTTGAGATCGATCAGAGTCTGCTGAACGAGTCGATCTATGGGTTCGAGCAGACCGGAAGCTTGATTGACTGTATCTCTGATCCAGCACAGGTCGGAGCTGTTGACCATGATCAGACCCACCCGGCGATGGTCCGTAGGAAGGTACCGCAGGGTAGGCGGGACGCTGGCTGGCATGTATCGTTGCTGGTTGTTGTTCTGGCTGATATGCGAAGCGCGGCTGCTGGTAATGTTGGGTTTGGACTGGGTACGGCTGCGTCTGTGGTGCGAATTGCTGGTGGCTCGATATCGGTTGATGGTCGTACTGAGCCGGTACATATCGCTGATTATGAGGGTCTTGAACGACAAAATGAGGTGTGCTTGGTGTTGCAGTGTCTGGGTGCTGGGCGAAACTAGTCATGATTGGCGTGTAGGTAAGAGGTGTCAAAGCTGGATGGATGTCGGAGTCTCTCAGGCGAGGTGTTGGCAAGGCCACGATGGGAGTCTTAGGGGAGCTAATTGGTTTGAATTTGAATCAGGACTGAAGCAGGGATATTTCTCGAGTTTTGAGATTCGGCAACAATCGAAGCTCTTATATCAATGCAGGCGCGGCCGCCAAGACAGGTGGGCAGGCTCAGTCTTTACCACATGACGTGCCAATTATTTCCCTTTTAGCTCATCGGCAGAAGGATCGGAAGGCTGCGCGCAAAGGCTTCGCCATCCACAGGCCAGCATCCATGGCGTGGTCATGTCTAGTCAAGGTACAAGAGGAAAGACCGAACGGTCGGTCTATTGGGACTCGCGTTACACCTGGAATTCCGAGACAAGTCAACGAAACATGAGCAGTGTATTCAACCACCCCAGCTTCGAGCATAATGATCAAAACCAATGTTAACTCTGTTCGTTGCTGAAAGGATAGCAAGGATCATGTTGCACGACCAGTTCAAGCCGCAGTTCCCCACGAGTTGTTGTCCTTATGAATGAGCAAGGCTTAGCGATTCTTCAAAACGCATGTGATTATCAATGCATATCTCCGCAACCGTGCCTGCAGTCCCCGTACCCAAGTACCGAAAAGTGGTTGTCAGGCAAAATGATCAGTTGTGTATTATCAGGCTTCGTCTGCTCCAATTGATGCCTGCCGAACAGGCCCCGTTCGCTCAAATGAGATAGTCGTCTACCACAGAATTTGCCAAGGCCCAGGATATACACGCATCTCAGAGTTCCACGGACCGACTCGCCTCGACCTTTCAGTGAACTTCTGGTGATGCAGACAAAGAACCTGGCTATGTTCCGGCAGCACTGCCTAAATGGTTCATAGTGACCTTCGAGTAAGTAAACACCGGGGCTCATACCCCTCATCGACCTCAGTGCTTGTGTACCAGCCTTGATCTACGAGAGTTCTTTCGGTACTCTTCCATTTCTGAACCTTGTCTGGGTGGGCATGCTTGAAGTCCAGGTCTGCTAGACGGATATCTGCTGTATTGGCAAATGCATTTAAAGAGCCTTTGACGAACAACACGCAGTCACGGAGTGTCATGGCTTTCGAATAGTCGTCAGAGATGTCCTCACTGTTTACCATTAGAAAGGTCAACTGGTGGAATTCAACAAAGAACTCACGGATCGCGACCCAACAGTCCGTGTTTGTCAAACTGTGCTTGGTGCTTGCGAAGATCGCTCAGGACTTGGTACCCTTCTTCCGCGAGATAATTCACGATTTCTCCGACTGTTACCAATGTTAACTCATATTGGGCAGATTCTCTAGCGCCGTGAACGCGAACAAGACAAAGAAATAGACAAGTGTGTATAAACAAGGGTGTAGACTTACCTGTCGTATGTGATAGCTCATTGGCTTGTGCTTCGATGATGTTCCTAAAAGCTCTTCGTCTTTCTTCAATATCAACATCAATGAGACCAAGGGGACAGAAGCCGCCTCGTGTCGGAATCACGGCACCTCCAGCCTTCATGTGGTCCCTCTGCACTCTCAATGCACAGGTCCTGCATCGGATCGAGTCTTGCGGCGCATCGGGCGATTGCTGTAGCCATTTGGGCTTGATCTCGAACAGAAACTCGCCATGTTGAGCGGTCATGTCGGTCATCAATAAGCCATGATCATCAACAGCCAGTCTGTCACCATGCCGAACGTCTTTACGAGCCCCTGTGCTTTCATGCTCTGCAAGCCTTTGGTTGAGAGATTCGATAAGTGATTCATCCAGCGTGATCAAAGTCTGCTCCACAATATTATCGGGGCGGAACAACGGGAGAAATTCTCGTTGAAAGGTGATATATTGTGATTGGGTTGACTGAATGAATGATTTGTCCTTTCTCAGTCGTAAGAGTTTTTGTCGGACGCCCAGGTTGACTGGCTCGTCGGCGATGGGCTTAAAGGTGTAAACAATGTTGGCATTGCCTTCTGCGATATATTCCAGTGTTAGTGGCTTATGAGAGTCGGATTGTTGGATTGAGCGGAGTTTCTCATGTGGGAATTTTGAGTACACTACGCCGGTCATGTTGTCGCTGGTGAGATGCTACGAATTTGTTCTGAAGATGGTGTTGTTAGAAAAAGACGGCAGAGATTCATGATGACCCGCTTCCCCAAACGTTCCTTCAGACCAATGTAACTTCTAACTCCCAATTCGACTATTTTTATGTCATTCTCCGCAGCCGCTTGTGGCATACATACGAAAACTAACCATGAAAGCATTTTTGGCTAAGGGATAGACTTCGGCATAGACTTGTAAGCATGGTTGGAGAATTGAAGAATTGGAGATCGTGGTTCATGATTTGGAGAAGTGAATTTGGGGTATTACAGCAACATAAGATATATAAATGGCATCCATTTTCTCTTGTTGGGTTTCATTCATCAACACCTATATCGAGATAAAACGGATCTATCCCCATAGCTATCATCATTAAACAGTTAGTTTCCTCACAGCAAGAATCATGACAGCTTGAAAGGTCTAACCAGAACAGGCATAATATCGAAATGTCGACACTGCAATACTTCAACGAAAAGGGGGCCGGCCAGAAGCACAGTGATGCTTGTCATTACTCACAAGCTGTGATCGTGGGTGATGTTGTCAAGTGCGCTGGGCAGGGCGGGTGGGACAGCGAGGGCAATCTGGACAGCGATGACTGGCAAGGGCAAATCGACAATGCTTTTGACAACGTTGACCGCGTGCTTCAAGCGGCAGGATTACGTGGTTGGGAAGACGTCTACCTGATTCGAAGCTATCAGTTGGATATTGCCAACCACTTCGAATACTTCGTTGAGAAGCTCAAAAACCGCATCCCTGGACACCGTCCTATCTGGACCGCTTTGGGCGTTCCCAAACTCGCTTTTCCTCCAATGTTGGTGGAGATCGAGGTTGAAGCATATCGTAGTAAGCAATGAGGATGCTACTCGAGTACGATATTGGTATGAAGAATTTCTGGTCAGTTCGGATCAAGGAGACAGCCTGCTCCCGAGGCCGGGGATGTTGCCGATCTCCAACTTCCCCAATTCAAGCTACAAGTTTCTCCAACCTTTTGCACGTCGTAATTTACATACTTGCCTACCTGATCAACCATCGTGTCTATAATTCTCAGCATAAATGGAACCAGCCTCATCTAGATATGACGCGTATTGAAAAAGGCATCGCAAAGAGTTTTAGTTGCAACTTTTGCCAAAGAAAGTTTGCTCGAAATGAGCATCTCCAACGCCATGTCAGGACTCGTAAGCACATCGTGATGTCCATGTATCGGACACATTCAACACTGACCCAACCAAAAGACACCAAAGAGAAGCCGTTTGCCTGTCCGTGTGGGCATACATTTACACGATTAGATCTCCTGAAGCGACACAATCGAATTTCACATGGTGGGCAACCTCTATCAGAGCAAGCGGATGAGACAATACCAGAAAGACATGAAATTGTTTCACATTCGACTCCTTCCTCGGAAGAGTATTCGGGACCTGTACAACACCCTCAGGCTGGTTTTGATCACGAATCTGAACGCTCTCCACGGGACACTTCGGCTCAGATCAGCGCTAGACGTTATGGCAATTGCAACTCGGTGTGTGCCTCAGCCGTTGATGTTGCACAATCAGTTGCTCGTTTGTCTCCTACAGATGACTCTGGTACGTCGGAGGCCTATGCTCCTTGCATAGAATTTCTCATTGATACCCAGCCGTCTTAGTGGACACATCGATGCGTCAAATTCAACAATATGGCCATCTCAATCCCCTACAGGATTTTGCAGACTTTGTCGACAGTATAGGCCTAACCCTGGATTCTGATGGCTCGAACATATTCAATCTCCCTTTCACGGTGGAGGAAGTGGCAGGCGTGAATAATCATATTATCAACACCAACAACCTTGATTTTACAACAACTGAAAGTCACGCGCAAGGGGTTGTATCCATGCCACAGTTGAGCCCAAATCATATCCTTTCTAGAGACCGTGATTTTCTGGCAGTTGGGGCTTCTCATCCAGGTACGAGGGTATCTGGCAAATAGCGATCTCTTCTGACGAACACTAGAGGTGATCAATAACCCTGCCTCACGGCAGCTGTCTTGGACGATATCTGAGGATCGAAGAGAAAGCCTCAAACATTTGCTAGAGCCTTTCGAAAGCATCTTGACCGGGTTCGCTTTGCCGTCGCATTATACGCTCTCAAGATACTACAAAAGCTTCGTGGACCAGTTCCATAAACACTACCCTCTCGTACATATACCAACACTACGTGTTGACTATACACCTCCAGAGCTGGCTCTTATTATTGCTGCTATCGGTGCGCAGTATCGATTCGAATCCAGGAATGGCCTGGCGCTTTACAAGGCCTCGAAGGCGATCGCTCTTGAGAAGATTAGGAAACAAGATCTAGCGGGCGATTGCCATACTTCGCCTCTTTCTCCTATGCCTCCAACACTCGCAGATTGCCCTGACTTGACTAGCCAGCAACAGCGTATCGATATGATTCGAACCTTGGTCATGTTGATCGCATTTTCATCCTGGGATTGGAAGTCGGAGCTTTTGCGTGATGCCTTTGGTTTGCAAAGTATTCTTGCTCGTTGCTTGCGTGAGGACGGTATGCACGAAGACCTTTCTGCAAGCGATCAGAACTGGTACGACTGGATTTTGATCGAGGGAGCTCGGCGCGTCAAGATGATAGCTTTCGCTTACCTCAATGTACAGACGGTGGCATACAACCTCCCGCCTGTGATGCTCAACAACGAAGTTGAACTTCAGATGCCCTGCTCGACTGCAGAGTGGGACGCCCCTGATGCCATAGAGTGGCAGCTGACTCGGGCTCGTTCCAGGCACCCTGATCTAGGTTTTCAGGACGCACTTCATGCGTTCTTGAGTCGAACCCAGGTCTCTGAGGTGCAGAGTCTACTGTCTCGCTTGTCACCTTTGGCAAATTTTATTCTTTTGCAGGCGCTCATACAAAGGACGTGTCTTCTTCGGCAGCTGAGCATCACCGCAGGAGCTGCTCTTCGCAAAGATGACTTGGATGAGATGGAGTAAGTCTCATCATACCGCTGGAGGCAGCACCAGCCACTAACGCTTTTTCGATAGAGATGCATTGCGGAGATGGAAGAATGTGTGGCAACGAGCACCTGGCTCGACTCTCGACCCTCAAAATCCCGATGGACCGCTGCCCTTCACCTCAGTGGCGTTCTTCACGCTAGCTTCTGTCCGCTTGCATCTGGATCTTGGCTCATATAGACGACTCGATACTCGTGATCCGGCTCAGATTGCTACAGCACTGATTGGTGTTCCAGCTCTGAAGCGCGGCCCTCATTTGACTACTGCGTTGCTGCACGTCACGCATGCGCTCAGTTTACCGGTCAATATGGGTGTGCAATACGTCTCGCGCAGCCAAATGTTCTTTTGGAGCTGTCAGCATTCCCTCTGTGGACTAGAAAGTGCAGTGTTCTTGTCTAAATGGCTGCGAACTGTGGCGGAAACTCTAGATGAAGAGCCACTAACAGGTGTGCCTCCCTGCTTGACTGTCTGAATTCTGCAACGAAAGCTGACACTGCCATTCACCTAGCCCACGAAATCATCATCCTGGATTGGGTGCGTGCCTTGGTAGAAGAGACCCGCGAATCAGTTGATTTGGAGGAACTAGGAGTCAGGTCAAACCTGGAGATCTCTGCTTTACAACCCTCTCAACTCTGCACGATAGTGCTAAGGATTTGGGCTCGAGTGTTTGGTGGAAACACGATGTGGGCTATCATCAGTCAAATTGGATCTGCTCTCGAGCAGTTGGCGGAAAGGATCGAAAGAGAAAATATGAGGCTAGCCCAATAGAAATCGTGACATGCTGAACACGCGGAAGTGAATGCGCTTGGTCAATCTACTGGTGTTGAAATGTAATATACTATAAGGAAAGCATGAAAGTCGGGTTGAATTTGGAGATTGTTTGGAGAGAGTTGTCGAGCCGAAGCCTCCACCTCAAGACGTCGTCAGTTCCGCCCGCACCACCAACACACACTCTATCGTCGACAACACAAAAATGTCAGACAACCAGCTTCTAGATCTTGCTACTCCGCCAGCGTGTATTGCAGGTTAGTTCGAGAAACTGATGATTAATTGAACAGCTGAGCCTGACAGACTGTAGATTTCTGCTTGATACCGCTGGGCACACCCACCGCTTCCGTTTCCAAAGAGGTCTCTCAAGTCCAACGCCTACTCAAGAAGAGCGGTCTCGTGTATCACATGCACTCTGCTGGAACAACAGTCGGTAAGTACTCTTCGACATGATAATATCAACATTGTCGCACGGCTGATTCACAAAAACGCAGAGGGTCCATGGGACGATGTTATGCGAGTGATTGGCCAAGCACATTCATTGCTGCATGAAAATGGCGTAGTAAGAATCCAGAGCGATATCAGAGTCGGTTCGAGGACAGACAAGAAGCAGACGGCCGAAGACAAGGTTGCAGCTGTCAATGCCATTCTGGATAAGGACGAGTAAGCCTGGATAATTACAAGATCAATCATTACTCGAGAATTTACGCAGATCGTGACATTCTGAGAACATTGTTTATGACTGGTAGAGAAGAAATTGATAGGATTTGCTACCATAAATCCAAAACGAAAGCTTTTATAAACACACTCGCTGTGAATCGTGTGAACCAGCCCATCTCGTAAAATGACATGCCATGCGACCATACACCCAAGAACTCCGCGCTTAGACAAACTAAAAATACAATGGACCTCTATGACAGACGGTCGAGAAGGGAAAATGGAAATGATCATGCAGCGTAAGCTGGGGGCGGATGTTCCGGCTCCTCGGGTTGGTGCCAGAAACCACCACCTGTGGCTTTTTCTTCTTGTACTCTTCGGGTCACCTCTGCGGCCATCTTCATCATCCAGGCTTGCTCTAGAATGCCACCGGTAGAGCCTTCAGAGTTGAAGCGCAAGCGAGACGTAGAAGAAGAGCGAACTGCCGGTTCTGCCTTCTTCTTGTCCTTGAAAAGAGGTTGTGTCTGCATTGTAGACAAGGTGGGACGTTGAGGTTTCGAAGCTGGCGTCGGTGTTTGAGTTCCCGAAGTCGGCTTTGGTTGTTCTTGTGAACCAGAAAACTTGACGTGCGAGGTTGGTGTCTTCTGCACAACCTCTGGCTCGGGCTTTGGGACCCGACGAGGAGATACTGGTGGTTCGGTGAGAGTAATGCTAGGGGCGAGTTCTTCACTGGCATTGGTCGTAACACTTTCGACGTCGTTGTTGTTATCCTCCGGGGCAGTCTTGCGCAGGTTGACGACTCTGTTCTTTCTCTTCTTGGCAGCATGCGCCCTTGACCTGGTGGTACCCATAGAGTAGACTGTCGATGATGTAGATAGACTGGAGAGAGAAGGCCTGCTGGAGTGTGTTGGGGCATCGGAAACATCAGACGAGGCCGACGACCATGACTTGGGTGTGCCGATGGATGAATGTATACGGGACAAGGGATTCGGGCGGGCAAGTGGTGTCGCAACTGTTGACGAGTCTTGAGAATCTTTTGAACTGGCCCACGCGCGGAATACGGTGTCGCGAATAGCAGGAGTGAAAAGCGAGAGTGTTTGTTGTGACTCGCTCAAGGCAGCAAGGCGGAGGAGGTTCTTTTGAGAGAAGGATGCGTATGTCTCGGAAGAAGAGTCGAGGGAGAAAGGGGAAGGGTCGAAGCTGTCAGCCCATGAGTCGACAGGATCTTGTGGAGGGCTTGCGAGGGGGTCGATGGGTCGTTCTGAAGCGTCTGCAGGGTCCTTTGCTTCCTCGTCTTGTGCCTGGCGATATTCTGGTACGAAAGCACGAAGGGAAAGTCGGTGGATGATGGCTGGAAGATCGTCCATGAACAAGACGCGCAGTTGTGCTTCAATCTCTTTCTGTAGGTAGTTGCGGACGAAGGGGATCGAGTCGAAGGTGGAGGAGACTTTCAGAGACTCGAGAGGATCATTGCGGAAGACCAGTGTAATGCCTTTTTGGCGGGAGAAGACAAGGATGACGAAGCCAGACAAGCGAATGTCGGACAGGGTGATCTGAATGGGGATGGTCAGACCCGAGGCGGCGGCCAAAGGCTGAGGCGAGGCAAAGGCGGGCTTTGTGGATAACGAGGTGTTTAGCGGGTTTGCTTGGACGCGAGTCTTGAGGGTGAGATAGGCATCGCCAGTGTACGACATCTTGAAGATGCCGCGGAAGCGGTCTTCAGCCAGGTCGCCAATCTCGAGGATTTCGAGCTCGGGCGGGACAGAACCTAGATTCAGCTCATTGACGATGATGTCGTCGACGATGATTGGAGGCTTTGGAGATTTGTTCAAGGCGGTGGTGAGCATCTCGCGAGCACGCGAGGTGTCGCCTATGAGCGGAGACCAGTTGAAATTGAAGGCCATGACGGTCGAGGGACTAGAGGGTCGTGGTCGCGTGCCGGCGCATCGAAGGGATGGAAAAAGCTGCTCCGAGGCTAGGGATGCTGTGCGCGGCTGGTGTTGGTGTCGTAGTAGTTGGGAACGGAACGACGTGGAGCGCAGGGCGTTTCTTGTAGATGGTAAAAAGCGTGTTTATGTTTGGCAGTTGGACGACGACTTGTGATGATGAAAAGCAAGACCAACGGGCACGCTGGACGACGACGACAGTTTCAAGGATTTGCGGACGGCTTTGCGCGATCCCGTCTCCAGCCGTTCCTTCGTCATGCTTCGCCAACATCCATCCTCCATCATGTGCTTTGCCGAGGACGCTCTTCCAACTTCTTTGGTAGCCTGTCTAGCATATTCGAAACAGCCGTCTTCGCTTTAAATATTCATGAATGCATCCAGATACTGTACCGCTCACCGTGTCTATAAACCAGGTCAATAAGAACATTGGTGATCTCAGTCGCAATGTGAAACCCTACATCATCCAACTGCCAACAGAGAGATGCCTTCGAGCAGTGCATTCTGTCAAGCAGTCACACAAGAACCATCGCATGTGAAAGGCGTCCCACGAGATACCACGACAAAAACTGTCTCATGATTGTCGGGTCCGGGTCTCGTGCTTGGGTTCGATGGCGGCCTTGATCGGGGTCATGGCCAAGCACAGGGAACATGTTCGGTCCGCAATACTCCGTGTGTGGAGAAGGAGCTAACTTCGAGGCCGCCAACGTGAACGAGGAAGCTACATACCCTGCTTGCGTCTCTACTCCACAACATCTCACGTCGAACAATTGCTTCAAGCTATACGCTTCAAGCCATACACAAGATGCTGGACGAAAGAGAACTTGCCATCAACCCGGTCGTGCAGGAGAGCATGATGCACAATGCGAGGGTAAAGAGACACGTACTCGTCCCATCCCGTAGCCACAGCTGACCCCCAACAGACCGTCTCCAACATCCGTTCCCTGACTGCCTCTCTCTTCGGTGTTGCCGCTGGTGTTCTCGGCCTTGAGTCCTTCCCTGGTTTCCTTTTCTACGCCCTCGGCTCTCTGGTCGTCTCTCTACTCATCTTCTCCCTCCGCGCCAACGTCCAGGCCAAGTCATACTTCCACTCGCCCATCGCCGATCTATGGATCGGTGACCTCTTTGGAGGTCTCATGAGTTTCGTCCTTACCTGGACTCTGTTCTACGGTCTTGTCCGCGCATGATCAATTCTCTATCGTCATCGCGCCCACCGCCCCCGCTCCGAGACGAATGCACAACAGCCAGTTTCTCGGCTTCATTCATCTGTCCTCCTACAACTACATCTATAAGAGCAACCATCTCGCCAGCCCAGTGCCTTGCGCCGACCATGAGCATGCGCTGTGTATTAGAAGCGCCACCTGCAAGCCACTTTTGGAGGCTTCAGCCGGTTTCAAGGCCCCCTTGTGGATCAAATTCGCTCTGGATGGTATACTCCAGTACAAAATTCGTGATCATCATGGCACAACAGATAGGCGTCGCAGTACGGCTTCGAGTCAGAGACCTTGATTCAGCAGACAGCTGTTATAAAGCCATATAGATCCGTTGGGAGAAGGCTGTAGGAAACAACACGCTGAGCGGCTCGTGTATGGAGGGACATCCAAGAGAACACCCATGAGAGATCGCTGTTGCGAGAGAGTAATGGAGATACGTAGGAGTGTTAATTGCATGAATTCGAAAGCCAACAACCGTACTGAATCCCACATGCATGGCTCTGAACATGTGTTTGTTGACCACCCGCACGAGCTGTGGCACGTGATATTGGAAGAGTCGATGTACTAAAGAATACTGGTACATGAAGATTTCCATGTGCTAGATGCTTGATGATGGAAAGAGCTCGTGAAGTCATCTTGACCGAATTAGGCCAAGATTCGACAACGCGTCTGCAGAGACGCGGTCGACGCGCGCTAGCTTTCTTCACAGCCAAACAATCCCACTTGACTCTTCCTCTACCGTCTTCTCACTTGCAAACACTCGCCTCACTCCATTGCTCCATTTACTTGACCAGATCGTTCATCTGTCAACCCCGTCTTCAACTCTCTTCAATCACACCTCCGTTCACCACACATCAACAGTAAGAGAGCCGCCAGCTGCGCATCATCAGGAACAAAGACTTACCACTCCGCAGTGCTTGAGGCACGTCTCGAACAAGCCAACCTTCTGAAGAAGGTCGTCGAAGCCATCAAGGACCTTGTCCAAGACTGCAACTTTGAATGTAACGACTCCGGTGTCGGCCTCCAGGCCATGGACAATTCTCACGTCGCCCTCGTCTCCATGTTGCTCAAGGCCGACTCCTTCTCGCCCTTCAGATGCGACCGTAACATCGCCCTCGGCATCAACCTCGTATCTCTGCAGAAGGTTCTCCGCGCTGCTCAAGACAAGGATATCCTCACCCTCAAGGCCGAGGACTCTCCCGATGTTGTCAACCTTGTCTTTGAGAGCTCCGACAGTGACAGAATCAGCGAGTACGACATCAAGTTGATGGACATTGACCAGGAGCACCTTGGTATTCCCGACACCGACTACGCTGCTTCCATCACTCTGCCTTCGGCTGAGCTCCAGCGCATCTGCAGAGATCTGTCTGCTCTCTCCGAGTCTGGTAAGTTTTCACAAGCTTTCACAAGAATCTCCGACCCATCTAACACGAATAATCAGTCAACATCGAATGCACAAAAGAGGGTGTCAAGTTCGGCTGCACTGGTGACATTGGTTCCGGATCTGTCACTCTTCGCCAGCACACCAACGTTGAAAAGGAGGACCAGAACGTCGATATCCAGCTGTCAGAGCCCGTCTCGCTCACCTTCTCCTTGAAGTACCTGGTCAACTTCTGCAAGGCCAGCGGTCTCTCCAGCAGAGTCAAGCTCTGTCTGTCGACCGACGTGCCGCTCATGGTCGAGTACTCGCTCGCCAACAACAGCTACCTTAGATTCTACCTGGCCCCCAAGGTATGCCTATTCGTTCTTGCATTGACTCAACACACGCTAACACTTTACAGATTGGCGACGAGGAGTAGACATGTACATGACAGAAAAGTAGGGCAAGACATAGGCATGACATGGTGTTTTCGGCGTTTTAATGATTTGCTTCTGGGAAAGAAGCACGCTGTGGATGATCATACAGCGAGGCTTAGATCGGATGATCAATGTTCTTATACCAATTCCAATGAGATATTTTACCGCACACTCCAACTTCTCTCCGATGTACTCGAGTATTGACTTGTTTTTTGATGACCCTGGCCGAGCCCCGCCGACGTCAGCCGGCCTTATCGCTTATCTCCCGAACCCATTTGTTTTTGAGAAGCACAAGGATAGAGAACAAGTAACATTCCAACCCAACTTACATTGCAACAAACATGGCCGAAGTGCCAGAAACCCACGTTTTGGCAGTTGCCAGCCATGTAAGAGAAACGTGGATGCGCACATCAAGCAATCCCGCAGTATGACTAACTGCTCCAAAAGGTAGCCTATGGGTAAGAAGCCCCTCGATAGCGTTATAGCACGAAATCGCGCCTCTTACACTACGATAGCTATGTCGGCAACACCATGGCCACCTTTGTCATGCAAGCTCTTGGCTGTGAGGTCTCGGCCATCAACACAGTCGAATTCAGTGCGTTTCCGCCCATGACCACGCTACATGCGAAAGACAGTAGGTCTGACTCAACCAGGCAATCACACCGGATACAAGCAGTTCAAGGGACGCAAGACCCCTGCGGAAGAGGTGGCCGAGTTATACGAGGGCTTGAAACAATCGCGGTTGAATGACTTTGACGTCTTGTTATCTGGCTACTGTCCCAGTGCTGGTGTCGTTCAGCAAGTCGGCAAGATAGCCAGAGAGACCAGGTTCGCCTCGACAACAAAGCCTGGTGCTTTCTTTTGGGGTGAGTGGAGCACGAGACAAATTGAGAAGAGAATGAACGCTGAAGGCAACAGTACTCGACCCTGTGATGGGTGACGAGGGCAAGATATATGTCAGTGAAGAAGTGGTGCCCGCCTACAAGAGTCTGCTGAGAGATGCCGACCTCATCTTGCCGAACCAGTTCGAAGCCGAGTATGTGCTTCCTGTCACGAGCGATTGGCCTCCAACTAACCACGAACACACTTCAGACTTCTTTCGGGTGTCACAATCACCGACTTTAAATCTCTTGCAGAGGCCATTCGCGTGCTCCACCGTTCGCACCGAGTCCCGCATATCATCATCACCTCCGTCCGTCTCCCTCACGACGAGGACGGACAAGAACCCGAGCTCTCCATCGTAGGATCTACGGCTGATTCGGACTTCAATCCTCGTCTGTTCCGCTTGAAAGTACCCGCTTTCCCCGTCTTCTTCTCTGGAACTGGCGACATGTTTGCTGCATTGATGGTAGCAAGACTACGTGAAGCATGTCTTGCTGCAGACCTTTTGTCTACTGCTCATTGGCAATCACCGGACGAGGTAGCAGCGACCGAGCTACCACTGGCAAAAGCTGCCGAAAAGGTCCTTGCGAGCATGCACTTGGTACTCAAGAAAACCATGGAATCAAGGCAGCAGGAATTGGAAAAGATGGAGAGTGCTCAGGAGTTCAACACCGGCATTGGTGAAGAGGCAGACAAGGACAATGAGCGCGACAAGTATCTACGCCTTACCAAGGCAGCTGAAGTCAGGGTCGTCAGAAACTGGAAAGACTTGGTATATCCTCCAGACATTGAGGCCTTCAAGGCACATGCAGTCAACGTCGAGCTGAGTACCAACGCCGCTGTCGAACCTGACGAGCTCGGAGTCGTCAATATGGGCACTGGTGGAGAGATTGGACAAGGCGCAGTTCACCAGACTTGATCGAGCATGAGAGTTTTGTATTCGCCTTTTGCATTATGACCGTCTCGCACCACATACCCTCTAATCCGAGATAGAATCGTTTCAAACATTCCAGTACACCCCTGTCTAGCGTGCCTGCTTTTCCTTGTACGCCGGTCATCCCATGATTTGCCAAGTTCGTATTCCACTCGTTTAGAGACCGTTAATGGGAGCACCTCCGTTGACGGGAGGGTTGACAGGTGGGATGATGTTGGCGAAACCACCGGTGGATCCGAAGCCTCCGGCACCACGGACGCTGTCGGGAAGTTGGTCGACCACGAGGACCTCTGGTGTGTAGATCTGCCGAATGTTAGATCAAAATAGGACAAGCGTCTGACGAGGCAGCTTACTCTCTCAATGATCAGCTGTGCAATTCTGTCGCCCTCATTGATGGCAAAGTCGGTCTCGCCAAGGTTGAAGAGGAGAACCTTGAGAGGACCGCGGTAGTCGGCGTCAATGACACCAGCACCAACATCGATCGAGTGCTTTGCTGCGAGTCCAGAGCGGGGGGCTACTCTGCCGTCTGTGTCACATGTCAGAGATGTGTAGAGAGGGTAGCGGACGACTGCAACGTACAGGTTCCGGCGGGGACGGCGATTGAGATGTCGGTATCGGCAAGCACCTTTCCTCTGGCAGGCACAGTGGTGCTCTTTGAAGCGTACAGGTCATAACCTGCAGCAAACTCGCTGCCACGGGTAGGAGCACGAGCTGTCGCCGAGAGAAGCTTGATCTGGAGTGCTGGTGGTGGGGGTTCGAGGTTCATCGGAGGGAGGTGGGTAGCAGCGGCAGCCATGTCTGGTTGCTGATGTTTGTGTGCAGGTGATTGAGGGGTGGGAGTGGCTGCTGGGTCGTTCAGGATCGCTGTCGACGGGTCAGAAGGCTGAAGGTACTCGTAGGCTTCAATTGGAGCTTCAAAGCTTTAATATACACTTACATGCAACTGAGAGGTTTGGTGCGGGTTCAACGTGCTTGACGCGCTTGGGGGATGGCGATGCAGGGAGAGATGGAGGTTCGCGCTCGACAGCTGGAGTGTGAATTGGGTCTGCCATGTTGACGTGGATTGGAAGAGAGAAACGAGAGCTTCTGACTTGAGACGCGTTTGGCGTGCTGTCTTGGAACGCGCTCTGGCTTCGTGCTTAAAGTGGTTTTAGTGAAACCCGTGTGCAAGCTCGTGTTGCACATCTCATTCTTGTACATTTCTCACGTGAGCTTGTGCAACCATGGATTGCTCTTCATCTACGGAGACCGAACTGCTGGGCTCTTGAACGCTTCGACCATGACCCTGAGTGGTTTCAGACCAGTCTTCTAGAAAAGTGTCAAGTCGTAAGTGAGATGCCTTAATTCATTTGCAGAAAGAAGCAGGGCGTGAACCAAACACTCCTTAATCATGTCCTAAACCCTTAGCTGCCTCCTCGCGCTAGAAATTTATGCTTGATTCAGATCTGGTTGCTTTCCACCAACTCTATTTCCGACCGGTGTCGTTTCCCATGGTACGCCTTGAGGCCTGACTCACCTCAGCCGCTGCCCGAAAGTCTTGTCGCCGTGACCGCCCAGGACTCGGACTATGAAAGACGGTTTCTGATCTTCGTGTGGCTTATTCCAAGTTGATCATTCGTAAGCTGCTCCTCTTCCCCGAGGGGCAGAGCACCGTCTTTGCCTCTCCACTCTGTCTCCAGGTTGCTTGGTTAACCTTGGCTCTATCGGCCGAAATAAACGATCAAGCTGGGAAACACGTCACCACTGGATTTCGACGCATACGGATCTCTGCAGTTACAGAATCCGGCTTGCAGAAGCGTGCAGGTAGGTCATCTTGGTAGGTAGGGCTGAATGGCATCAAGTCCCCCCGCCATCTTTGACTAGGGACCTGTCAACCCGAGTTCCGGTCGCTAGGTGGGCACTGCTCACAGCGTCCGTGTTGTTTTTCCCTCTTGTCTGCTTTGCAGGTTGTTTTGGGCTCGCACTAGCTCGCTTGCTGGAATCCTTTCTGCCCGACGGTCGTGTTTCGTAAAGGCTGCCCGGCGCTGTGGTGGCTGAGTGCCTTGAGTCCTTGTTATTCTCGGCTTACGACTACGCCCGTGACACTCGTCATGCACGGCATGCACGGCATGCAACTTGGTTTTGGATCTGCGGTGTTTGACCGAGACACTAAGTTTGCTAAGGTGCTTGACTCTCCGCAGTCGCAGTGTACATCACTACATATATCTGCCTGACCATCTGCTGCGGTCAGCACCTTTCCGCTGTGATCCTATCTCCAAATTCAAGAAGTCATAAATCATACCGAGTCCTACCAGTGCTTCGACTGTCTTGTCCCACTACTCTACAACTACAACCAAATACTATCTTCACTTCAACAATCATGTCATCGACATTCTCACTACACTCCAACATTTCGGATGAGGAACTTCCCAGCTACGAAGAGGTTTCGCTTCCTCCCAATGTCACCATCGAAGAAAGAGAAATCTCCTCGGACGACGAAGACGAAGACGACTACGAACAATCAGAGATGAGGAAAACCATCAAGCAAAGCACAAAGACGTTCGCCAGCATAAAGTCATTCCTGTCTGGCTCGGTTGCTCCTCCAGCCGAGTTCACAAAATCCATCATCACATTCGACCAAACGGTTGTACCGAGTCGTCCCAAGGCAGACCGTAAACCTTCATTCAAACGTGAGTATACTTTGCTTGGTAGAACACAATTTGAATCCATGCTAACAATTCTTGTCAGTCGCTCCCATCCAAACATCAACTTTGCAGTCACGCAGAAATGCCATGCGCTCAAATTTGCGAATGGACAACACCGTTTGAGAGCCTCATCTCGGGCCGAACGATCAAGTTCTCATTTTGATGTTATCATGACCGACACGAATCTGGTTTTCAGCATATGCAGGATAGGATTCCACCGGAGTTTTTCTACTTTTCCATTTATGTTTTGTTTCGTCGTTGTTTCTTAGATACCCCAAGCATGGCAGGAACCAGCGTTGCTCTCTCGTTTGTTGCAATTTCTATTTCGATGGTGGTATTCGGCTTTGGAAGGGAGGGTCGGGCGGTTTCTCAAGAATGGATGACCTAAGTGCAGGTGGAGCGTTGACGAGAATTGCTCTGAGCGACATGTGTATAGCTTAGTATGTATATCTTTATGTATCAGGTCTCCACGACCGTCTCTGATCAAAACTTCGATGCCTTCAATCAGTCTGCAGTGTCATCAGCTCGTGAACACACGTATAACATGATTATCGTTGTCTGCTTTCGAAGCCCTTCTCAAGCACATCGATGAGCTCGTCCAATCTGTAGAAGAAGACTAGGGTCAGCGGAACGACATTCTGCACGGGATTTCACACATACCTGCTGATGACCAGGTCGGTTCTGGGATCTTTTTCGAGATCTTCTTTACCTTCGCTCCTGAGCAACACGGTAGCGGCTCCGGCATCATGTCCAGCAATAATGTCGTCAATGCTGTCACCAACCATAATCAATGGAAGAGGTCTTTTGGCAACAGGACGACCATTATCTGCTACGTCTGACTCGCTGATGATATCCCACTGTTTTGCAATGTGCAGGATTCCAGCGGGGGATGGCTTGGGTGGGCGGAAGTCTCTGGTGACGATGGGAGCAAAGGCATTGATGTGACCAGGCAGGTGGTTGGTCAAGAGATGTTCGACCGGAGTGTTGAAGTTCCTCGTGCAGATACCCTTTTTGATATCATTGGCGTCTAGGTGTTCCATGAGCGTAACTAGTCCAGCTTGTGGTATTTGCTTTGCCATAGCATCCCGCTCCACGTCTTCTATAATTCCGTGCGCTTTCTTCTGCTCCGCTTCGGGAAGACTGTACACATGGTCCAGAATGTCCGTTCCTTTCTCGATCCCAAGTTTCGATCGCATTGCGGTAAACATATGGTTCTGTGGCCATTGGGTACGTCAGTGAGGCTCGCTACACTCGATATGCTGGAAGCCATTGATCTCTCGTGTCTAGAGTTTCTCATCACGGAAAAACGCGATGAGACGAAAAACTTACTCGCAAAGTGTCCCATCGACGTCAAAGACGATTCCCTTCAATACCATGCTGCCGTCAACGACGTCATGACCCTTGCCTTTGCTCAGGGGCGCAAAGCGTCTTGCTGGATACTGATTTTCCATGGCGAATGTTCTGACAGTGGCGTATGACAATGCCTTGGTAGTAAAGGTCCGGGAACGAAGGAAGAGATTCATGAGGTGTTGAGGATGATCAGAGGAAGATGTTCGGCCAAGCTTTTGATATGGAGGTGACGCTTCAGATACTCCACATCGATACCCCCTCCCCGTATGTAGAACTTTGTCACGCGCATGCTATGGAAATGCACAATGTTTTGAAGATTAGTGCAGCCCTCCACTAAGAGCGTGATAGTTAGCGGCTCTCTGCGGGCGACGAGACCGATCTTGAGAACATTGTGCATTTCTACAGACCAAACAACACTAGGCATGGCCGTAGAAGATGGCTAGAAGTGACAGAATTTAGCACACGGGGAGGCCTGAATCAGATGATCGGCCATATAGGGTCCTTTTTGACCCCTAATCTTGTTACTACACACGATATCAAGCTGCTGCTTACCATGATGGTGCCAGCATTCGAACAAAGCAAGAATATGCAAGATAGGAAGTCGCGGAACCCAACATGCAATATCCTCGGCCGCGATTTCCTCTCTCCACTTGTTTGCCAGCTCATTTAAAACAGCAGATCCTGTTGGCTATCGTGAGAATCATCATCTGAGACACTGCTGCCACAGAAGGAACACTTGATGAGGCTGTATACGTTTTCAACTTCCAATTCAAGACACTGTTCATTTTGACATCTCATGCATACAAACATCCTTCAGAAGCACATCATCATAGACTACTAATTTAGACCACAAATACCAATCAAGAGCTGTATCTCGGGCTTGTAAGAGATGAAGAAGTTGAATAGCGAGAACTTGATGTATGTCCTCTCGGTTCCGTAAGAGGTAGACCTGATCGAGCTAGCGTATCATTCAAAAGTCACGGGAGCTCGAGAAGCATAATCACAATGCGAGATGAATGTTGTGCAACACTTAATCTCGATTTCGATGTTCATTGTCTCGCTGTTTCGAGTTCTGTCGGACTTTGAGCTTTGATGTATGGCTGGATGGAAAGGAACAAGGCAATTGTTATCACAAGCAGATATCTACAAAGAGTGCACAATGGAGAGTGGTTGCACGGATTGCACGGGTCTCATTGTCTTGCTTACCTCTCGACATCGAACGATCGACGCCGGGGCTGTTATTGATCAGATAGCTGCAGAAATGCATATTCAGTACGGTTTGAACACACGTCATTTGACATGGCATCATACTCGGCAAGGGTGCATGGATCAGTGGTCTGGAGAGGATTAGCTCGGCTTAATCGTCTGACCTACACAGTCTCACATTGATCACTTCGGAACCGCTGGTGGCAGTAGTGGTCTAGACTGGTGTTTGGCAGCAGGTGGTGACCGGCATGACTTGTTTCCACTTGCGGGCGAGTTCGGGCATGACCAAGAACGAAGTTCACAGAGAAGGACTTGAAACATAAAATACTCATCGGAGGGCGCGCTTGCGTTTTGGTGATAGTGTAGGCGCAAGGGACAACGACAACATCAACACCGGACGCGTGTTGAGGACGTTGAATGTGCGGGACGATGAGAAATGATCAACAGGGGAGGACGGCAGGCTTCAAGATGAGATCGGCATAAAGTTTGACATGGGAAGTTGCAGGTCGCAGAGAGTTCTGGCTCGAAAGCGTGGCAGCAAATTTGAGAGCAATCGAGTTGTTACGATTGACATGTATCTGGTTAAGCCAATGACTTGTTCGTTTGAATCTTCTGGCAGATAAAGCAGTATTATTTGGTATCTTTGGTCAAGGAATGCGGGGCCGAGTTGGCGACGACTTGAGAAAGGGAAAAAATAGTCGAAACTAAATGGATCATCGATCATCCACATCGGGATTGAAAAGAGCGATACGCATACGGTGGAGCTGTAGAAGTGGTCAGAAGTGGAATTGAAGGTTGTTTGGTCGTGTGTTGGCTTACAGCAGGGAGCTTCGGTACAACGACAGCAAGAGTTGCCATGAAGTTGATCATAAAGTAGGTAATGTCGTAATGCGTGTAGTGGGTGCTGACGAGGAAGAGGATGATGGGGACGCTGAGCAGGAACTTTTTGGCGGGGGTATATTGATCGCCGCTATCGATTTGCTCCCACATGTTGAGGTTGTCGTAAGCACCGGCGTTGAACTCGAAGGGCACGCCTCGCACCCAGTGGAACATGAGAAAGGAGCCGGCCATGTACGAGATGTTTGTGAGGGTCCATGATGTTTCTTGAGAGATGTTGGGGACAATGTCGAAGATGATCTTGAGGAGAGCAATGAGGACAAAGTGGATGGCCCAGGCGCCTGGGGGAGAAACGTGTCAGTATGCGCGGCTGGCATGTGTCGGGGCAGCATGTAGCAGGAACAGGTACACACCTTTGGCATTGACCCATTCCGAGTTGAGGTTGGGCAGGGCGGCTTGGTCACTGATGTGCTCCAGCGACTCAGGGGGCTCGGTGTACATCAGACTGCTAGACCGTCTCCTCCGTGCGGCCTTGGTGTCCATGCTGGAAGCTGCTCTTTCTGAATGTCTCCTCTGGTTCGGCGGGCGATTTGTGTCTCCGGCAAAGCTAAGGCCGGAGGAGGGTTGCAGGAGTGTGGAAGACAGCTTGGCGGTGTTTGCTGGTCCTGCTCCTACTGAGGGGTGTGGAATCGTGGCGGTCGTGGGCGCACTGCTGCACCGGGGAGGGGAAGCACTCGAGAGACGATGGACGCGGCAAGACTGGAGTTGACGGTGGAAGCGTGTGGCTGCAAGGCAGACAAGTTGGGAGCCGGGTGCGGGCGAAAATGATATGATGCGAAGGGTCCAGAAAGTCAAGATTCAAGATTCAAGAACGAGTGCAGGCTGTTGTGGCGGTGCTGTGTCTGGAGAAATTGGAAAGTCGACCAGCCATCCAGACCGAGACGTACGATTATTTTTGCTGCTGACTGCCACTACCAACAACCACGACCCGTCGCCTGTCCACCCCCGTCTACCTATTGTTTCTCACTGACTATCGCTATCGACGTCCATGCATGGCTTTCTCCTTCTATCCTCTTCTCTCCTCCTCTCCCCAATCCACTTTGCCTCCGCTCATGTCCACGTCGCCCTATTGTCTGCATGCCTTCCGTCTGCCTCCGCGGCTCCTTGGCAATAGGGCTGTTGCTATTTTGGTTTTATTGCTTAAACTGACTTCTCCAAACTTTTGAAGAATTAGACAAGCGAGACGACTTTTCGACAGGTAAGTGAATACAGTAATAATACAGTGTAGCGAAATGAAGGCCCTTTATCTACGGCTGACGCCAGGAGTCCAGCTCTGTGGCTGCCAGTCATCTCCTGGGTTGCCCTTTGGTGCCTGCTTCCACGGGTTCGCATCCTTGTCTTTGCCTCTGCCCTTGAATCTGCCGTCGTCCTTGGGTTGGCCCTGAGTTGAGGCCTCAACCTCGCCTTCGTCACCTACCGCACTTCTCACGCCTTCATTTTCGGTAGGCTCTGTCTGGTTGTGGTGCATGTAACCTGCAGGGTCCTGTACACCTATGGCTGGTGCAGGCTGTTGCTTTGAAGGTGCATCCAGGAAGGACTCTTGAGCGGCCCATCGTTCATCCGCCTTAGCAGCCAATTGGCGCATCTGTGCCTGCCGAGATACTTCATACTGCTGTTCCTGAATTGTGGGAGCCTCTGGGCGAACCTGGCGCAACCACTGGTGCCATTGTGCTATAAAGTCATAAGATTAGAACGAATCCAAACAGATGATTGCGATCAATCAAGTGGCGTACGTGAGATCTTCACATCAGCATAATGGCCTTGGCTGCTATATTGCACGATTCTTCGAAGGCGGCCGGCATTAATAGCGTCCTTGAACTCCCAGAAAGTGTTGCCAGAAAGATCAGCGCCTGCAATTATATGTGGTCAGCCAGGTCAAGGCGGTGATTTGATAATTTCTTGGACATACCAACGAGCCACTTTCGTCGCCACGGAAGACGCAGACTTTTCCACTTGTACCAAGCTTGTTTAACAGCTCCTGGTTGCGCTGGCATGATGTCGATAGTCGAATCAAGTCGAGTTGGAGAGGCAACGGAGCATGCTCAAAGCAAACGCGGATGAAGCACAAGCACAAGCAGAAGGCATGATTTTGATGACGTTCCTGATGAAACGCGGCCGAGGCGCATGCACAGACGCGAAGCGTGTCCGTACATTGGGTGCTGCAATCCGCCCAAGCCGCCCAAACATTATCAACCAGTCCCTTCTTTACCCCTCCATCACCAAAACACATCCGTCTTCATTCTCGCCATGGCTTCCGTGTCGTCGCTAGATCAGGACATGCGCAACCTGCGCCTGTCAAAATACACTCCGCAAGCTGCCAACGAGATCCGCTCATGGATCGAACAGACGCTCGGCGAGACCCTACCACCGGGCGACCTTCTTCAGGATGTACTCAAGGATGGTGTAATCCTGTGCAAGCTTGCCAACCTAGCTCTACCGCCTCCAGGACTCAGGTTCAAGAAATCCGCCATGCCCTTTGTCCAGATGGAAAACATCTCACACTTCCTCCGCGCATGCGAATCTCCTCCGCTAAACATGGCCGCCCATGACCGCTTCTTGACTGTCGATCTGTTTGAGTCCAAGGATCCTGCTCAAGTTCTACAGTGTATCAGCGCTTTTAGTCGTGTCGCTCATGCTGTTAGCCCGGCCAACTTCCCCAGCACAATCGGTCCTCAGAGGAGTGCCACCCTCAGTCCTGCTGCTACTGGCCCTACAATGAGAAATGCTCGACCAATCGCACCGAGCCCTCTTTCTGCGAAGCCTTCCTTTGCCGTTCCCTCCGCCAGGCCCATGAGTCCTGCTCTCAGTGGAGGCTCCTCGGGCTCTCGCGCATCCGACAACGGCCTGAAATCATCTCGAGGCACAGTTAGTAGTTGGACCAAAGCAGGTGACCGAGGCAATACAGCTCCCGCATGGAACATCGCGCAATACGGTTACATGGGTGGTGCCAGTCAAGGCAATCAGGGCGTCATGTTTGGCGGTAGAAGACAAATCACAACTGCTGCACCCCACGTCCCCGGTCAGGGCGAATCTGGCTTCGAAAAGAGACGTCGTGAGAAGGAGGCAGAGGAAGAGCGTCTAAGACAAGACGCCGAGGAAGCCGAATACAACAGAAAGACTGAAAGAGAAGCGGAGGAGGAGCGCGATCGCGTTGCCGAAGAACAAAAGTGGGAGGAAGAGGCTCGTCGCACGAGGGAGCAAGAGAGACAGCGTATCTTGGAGCAAAAAAGACAATGGGAGGAGCAAGAGCGCAGATGGAAAATTGAGGAAGAAGCCCGTCAAAGAGAGCAAGACGCAGATACGGCTGGTGTCAACCTGAAAGGGCAGTATTTGAGCCAGCATCAGGCTGATCAGGGCGCTCGCAGACCTAGCGCACACGAAGATACACCTGAGAGGCAGAGAGTCCGTGAACTCGAAAAACAGCTTGAAGAAGCAAGGGAACGCGAGCGTCAATATCAACAAGAGCGCGAGGACCGCGTACGTCAAACCAGCATTCATTCTCGACCATCTACTGCAAGATCGGAGCAGGAAGTAGACCCGATACCAAGGGCAGCCTCGCCGAAGGATAGCGAGGTATCTTGGGCACCGATAGAAGATGAGGTACTGAACAGGAAGGTGCCGGCGCCCGAGATGGCCCGTGGCTCAACGCGACCTCTTCCAACACCTACAACAAGGCAAACGCCAGTATTACCCGAGCGCACAGCATCTCCAGCGGGACCGCGTCCTCTCCCGGACCCTTCTGCATACCGACCTGCTTCGCCAGCGCCAACGCGTACCGACCGCTATCTAGCTGACCACCCGGCCCCAGTATCACCAAAGCCTGTTGCTCACCAGCCACGAGAGATGGGTTACACTTCAACGTACGAAGAGCAGGGCGATAGAGACCGACGTCTGGCATCACAACAGACGACCAAGGCTGGCGGCTGGGCGTCCAAATCACTGTTAGAGCGTGAGATGGAACGCGAAAGGGAGAGACAGCGGGAATGGGAAGCAAATCAACAAGCGTCCAAAGAAGTAGCGAAAGACATGAGCCAAGGCAGCGGTGCCGGCCAGTCATGGGATGTGCATCAGTATGGTTACATGGGAGGAGATAGCCAGAACCGAGGCAGCAGTTCGGGCAGTGGGATTGGATTCGGCGGCAGACGCCAGATCATCGGACCCCGCCCTCCGCCAGGTTCTTAGGAGGGACGATGAGCAGGCACAAAGAGGACGAAAAAGACGGTCTGTCGAACAAGTACTAATAGCTGTAAATAGCGTTCGACAGATATGGAAGTCGTCTAGCAAATTGTCTTGACTCGAGCAGCTACCAACTATGAACGAATGGCATGTGAATGGTCCAAGCGCTGCTGACGTATGACGCAGGGCAAAAGTCGAAGTGGAATTCATTGTTGGCGACTGCGGGCTGCGCTGCAGGGCGGGCAGGCGCTTGTGGAAAAGTCTTTCTTACAGTCACACTCGACGTGATTCCTGCTCTGACATCTGCTTGCTGCTGACTCGATCTACTTGTCTGTAGAATCTAATGGAAGTGAAGTTGCCTTGCCCATTTCTCCGTATTTGCCAGGTCGACACTCCCATACAGTAACCCGCATCACTAGCCGCACACTTGCGACCCCTCTTCTTGATATCCACACCGCCACCACCAAACTCCCTACACACTCACCTACCAAGCACACACGATGCACGATTTGCGCAAGCAGGTGCTCCTAGAGAGCGGCAAGACGCTGTCGAAAAAGGCAAAGGCCAAGCAGGCCATGGGCTCGGCCGCGAGTTCAAAGCAAAACTCGCCCAACGCCTCGAGAGCTACTTCAAGAGTCGCCAGTCGCCAGGCCTCGGATGATGAAGCCGATTTCAGCGATTCGACGACACAGTTCAGGTATGTCTTCAGTCGTCTCTCCTAACCCAGCCACTTACCTGTTGCGCAGCGTCAACTCCTTTGACGAGCTCCGCCCTGAAGACATCGACGCGCCCGAAGACGCCTGGGTCGCCCAGCTTAACGAACGCATGGAACACCTCATCGAGCGCAAGAGAAGCAGTGTTCAAGGTCGCGAGGAGTCTCTGTCTGTCCTCTCCCACCTTCTCATGGCCCACTATTCCCAGCGCCACGTTCGCCCGAAGCTCAGTGAACTTGTCCCAGCTTTGGTCAAATGCGCAAAAGGCGGCCAGTCAGACAATGAAACTGCCCTGGCACTCAAGGCCCTGAGCCTGTTGATCCTCACCGAACCCTCCGACTCAATCTACGATGCCATGATCCGTCCGCTCAAGGGCATAATATCCTCTTCCGAGTCGTCCTCGGTCATGGTCGCTGCTATCCACACCCTTGGTGTAGCGACCTTCTACGGAGGCGTCGGTCTTGACGAAACACAAGAAATCATGGACTTTTACCTCGAGATAATCGAGTCCGACGGCCATTCTGTCGAAGCAGGCGATGACGGAAACGTTGTGGCCGCTGCTCTGCAGGAATGGGGCTTTCTAGCAACACAGTTTGAGGCCATGGAAGACACGAGCGAAGAACCTATGGAGGCCTTTGTCGAGCAACTCGAGTCCAGTGACTCAAGCGTCGTCATCGCTGCAGGCGAGAACATTGCTCTTCTTTTCGAGAAGAGTTGGTCCGAGCTAGAAGAAGATGAGGAACCTGAACACCAAGGTGGTGATGACGACGACGAGGAAGAGGCAGATCCTACCGCAAAGGGCATGATCAAACGCTATACCGTCTGGCGCCAGGAACACCAGTTGAAGCACACTCTCAGTGCTCTAGCTCAAGCACACGGCAAACGCATCTCTCGCAAGGACAAAAAGGAACTGCACTCGAGCTTCGCAGACATTCTCAACACCGTCGAGCACCCTACAAGGGGACCACGCTACAGCAATGCCATCGACCAATATACCAACAAGGCATACGGCTCGCGTATGGTCGTCCACATTGGTAAGAACTCCATGAGCATTGACAAGTGGTGGAAACTCCATCGTCTGCAGTCACTACGCCGCGCACTCCAAGGCGGCTTCATTGTTCATTACGAGGACAACCAGGTCGTCTTCGACTCTTTACCCGTCATGCTGGATTAGAGCTCTCTGTGCTCTTTTTGCACTTGTTACGATCGCCAAAAATATTACGATTTCTTTGTTCATGCATGGGCGTTCTGTGCCTGCCCTGCTGGGTGGTGAAGCGTTGGTGTTTTTTCATTCTGCATCTGATCATCCTATATATATACCATTACTCATGCCGGTATTTGACTTACAGTCCGCTATTATTCAACGCTTGGCTAGCTTTCATTGACTCGATGAACGGTCTTTCGGTTGGATGCTGAAGTACCTGTGCCAGGGTCATCCCTTTGACAAAATCTGCCTATCTCAGGTCCTCTCTTTTCTCACTGTTGACAGTGCACTGCTCAGAAACCTACTAGCAATCTTGATCAGGGTTCTTGTAGGCCACAGTGCTTAGTAGGATACATGTTCGGGCTCTCATTGTGCAGTATCTGCATAGTCTACATCGGTTTCTGAACCTCAAAGCTCTGCTGTTGAGTACATGCCGTGCTTTGGAAGAACTGCCTCCTAGTGTGCTAAAATCTGTCACTCCCAGCCATTTCCTGCGGCCGACTACGCCTGGAGTCGTCTGGCCTGTGAAAATGCACAATGTTTTTTTTTTTTTTTTTTTAGATCGGTGTAGTCGTCCGCAGAGAGGCGCTAACCACCATGCT
>JGI24891J29808_1000307_pt1 | contig 39821 bp, 37 predicted proteins | sample FreactcultuFSWF8_FD_29808 | JGI IMG/M metagenome (IMG submission 29808) | reverse complement strand
GGCGCTGGGGTATCAGGGATCGTATGACCGCGTGGCTGCCTTCGGAAGACAGTGGAAGGTGGGTCAAATAGAGAGGGTCAATTCTGCGAGCAAATCAACAGACAGCTGCTTTTTTCACTTTGACCTTCCCCCGAAGAAATTATTTTTTGCCCGACGCAATTTTGTGGGCGATGATGCCATGCCTGTTTAGGATACCAATTAATTCGCGCCAAATCACTTGACTCATCGCCTGAAAAAAATCTGCACTCCTGCATTCACCGACAAGTCCTTCGCGATACGTTGCAACCCTGAATAAAGGAAGGGATTACGCTCTGCAAATTCATCCACATGGATCAGTTCGATCTGGCATTCTCCGGGCCAGCCGGGACCACCCGCAGACAGCGCATCCCATAATGCCTGCAAGTTCCGTCCAAAGTGGTGTTGACCTTGTGGCTTGATAACTTCGCAGTAAAGGTGCCAGAAATCATCCTCTGTTTGCACGGTGGCGCAGTTCAAGATTATTTTCTTCATCGTCCCTCGCTCAAGAAGAATTCAACTCCTCACCGACAGCAGGCCTTTTTGAGGCCAGGGATCTCGTTCTCGATACACGCATCGTCTCCTTGTATTTCTGAACGCCCCTCATTTCAACTGCAACAAGTCCCTGCGCCTCTGAAATCCGGTTGACCCCCCCGAGGATCAAGCTTCACCCATACCAGCCGCACCGATCCTCACCCAACCGGAGAACACCATGCGCATCCACGCTACCTGCCTCGTCGCTGCCCTCATGTCCCTTGCTGCTGCCGGCAATGCCGCTGCCACCACCATCTGCCGCTATCGTGCCGACGACGGCCACTGGTTCATGCACATGCTGGAAGCGCTGGCCAACATCACCTACTGCTGAGTCTTGCAGTCACTCTCACCGGAGCAATCACATGGGCTACTTCATCCACTCTGCATTCGACCTGGTCTGCTCAGACGTGCCAACCATCGTCGCTGGCCTGTTCGTGAAAGTGATTTGACGTCCTGCGCTACTGAGCCATTCTGGCCGGATACGGAAGCCGACGCGCTGGCAGCGCCCGACGCCATTTTCAATGCCGAACTTCCACATCCCGCACCAGCCTGATCCCCACCAGCGTATAGCGCGTACCGACGGTATTCCAGTTCCGGAAGGCACACCGCGCATACAGTGACCAGGTATGCCACGAGCCACCGCGCCGCACCTTGGTTTCACCGCTGGCCGGCCCGCGCGGGTCGGCCAGCGGCGAACGCGCATAGGTCTCTTCGCCATACCAGTCGGCGGTCCATTCCCAGGCATTGCCTACCATGTCATACAGCCCGAAGGCATTCGCAGGGAAACTGCCCACCGGCGAGGTGAAGGCGAAGCCGTCGTGAGTCTTCAGCGCGCGACCGGCCATGCGTGGCCAGTAGGGAGCAGCGTCGGCATCAAAGGTGTTGGCGATCTGACTCAGGCCCTCCGGATCATCGCCATTGGGATAGCGCGTCGTCGTCCCCGCGCGGCAAGCGTATTCCCATTCGGCTTCGGTCGGCAGACGATAGTGCGCGTGCTCTTTCTCACTGAGCCAGGCTGCAAGGGCTGATGCATCATTCCAGGTGACGTTGAGTACCGGATGATCATCGGCCTGGGGGAAGCCGGGGTTTTTCCAGCTGTATTGCGGGCTGCGGCCTTCGAATGCGTCTTTGCGTTCGGTCTTCTCAGGATCGTAGCGCGGGTTGTAGCCGTAACCGCCGGTCTGATCGCGAATGGATTCCGGGGTATAGCCGGACTCGGCCAGGAATTTCGCGAACTGGCCCACGGTGACCAGATGCTTCCCGAGATAGAAGGGATGGGTGATCAGCACCTTGTGCCGCGGCCGTTCATCGTCGAGATCGCGCAGACGCCGCTCCTCATAATCCGGATAGGCCTGCTTCAGCGCGGCCAGCGACTCCTCGGTTCCCATCCAGAATTCGCCCGCCGGGATCAGCACCATCTGCATGCCAATGGAGTTTTCCATCGTCACAGGCGGTTGAGTTTTTTCCTCTGCAGAGGCGAACAGGCATGTCGACCAAAGCAACATCGCCGTCCATCTGATGAATCGGTGTTTCAAGGTATCCCCCCCTTGTATCCGCAGTTGTCGTCCTCGTTGAAACTCAAACACCAAGTACAAGGCCTGTCCGATCACGGATAGCGCCCAGAACACAACGGCAACCCCAAGCCATTGCATTCACCTGCTGGACGGGAGATCAGCCCAACAGCCGCTTCTGGAAACGCTTCAACGCATCGGCAAACACATCGGTACTGTCCAGGGCGCGCGCCAGCACCAGCGCCCCCTGTATCCCGCCCACGACTTCCTCGGCCAGCGTTCTGGCTTCCTTGGGCTTGCGCCCGGTCCGCACCAGGGCGGACGCGAGCGCATCGATCCAGGCGATGAAGTAATCACGCACCATCACGGCAAAGCGATCGCGCTCATTGCCCAGCGCAAAGACGCCGACCAGGCAGACACGCTGCCCCGAGAGGAAATAGCGGCTGACGTCGTCGAACATGGCCTTGATGCCTGCCACGGCATCCTCCCGCTCGTTCAACGCCTCGAACACATGCTGCCGGAACCACGAATCGACGTGGCCCAGCACGGCTTGCGCCATTTCCTCCTTGCCGCCCGGGAAAAAGTGATAGATGCTCCCCTTGCCCAGCCTGGTCCCTTCGCTGATGCGCGCCAGGCTCGCCCCCTCGAAGCCATAGGTGCGGAAGACTTCCGCCAGCAGGGGGATCACATCGTCTTTTTCCGCAATGACTCTAGCCATTCATTTTCCTCAGATACCGAAATCGCTCAGCCCGGGATGATCCGCCGGGCGCGGGCCACTATTGTCCCACAGGAATTTGCGTTCTTCCGGCTTGATCGGATGCTCGTTGATGCAAGCGTGACGGTGATGCATCAGGCCCTGCGCATCGAATTCCCAGTTCTCGTTGCCGTAGGCGCGATACCACTGGCCGGAATCATCATGGTACTCGTAGGCAAAGCGCACCGCGATGCGCGCACCGTCGAAGGCCCACAGCTCCTTGACCAGGCGGTAATCCAGCTCACGCGTCCACTTGCGCTTGAGCAGTGCGGTGATGGCTTCGCGGCCCTGTGCGAATTCGGCGCGATTGCGCCACCAGCTGTCTTCGGTATAGGCCAGTGCAACTTTTTCAGCGTCACGGGTATTCCAGCCGTTTTCGGCAAGACGGACTTTTTCGATGGCGGTTTCACGAGTGAAAGGGGGAAGCGGCGGGCGAATCGACATGATGTTTCTCCAATTAGTGTACCTTTCAGTACCTTATGTACTGTTCGGTACATACAATATAGACCGATCAACTTTGATTGACAAGCGATTTCTTGACGGACGTCGTCTTGCCGGCACAGCTTGAATCCAGCCTGTGCAAGACCAGGAGAATATTGCGAGGAGATTTCGCAGCGCCTAAAAAAAAACCTGCTCCGAGGAGCAGGCATTTCGGGTACAAGACAAGTATGACCAGGCCCTAATGCCTGGCCTTCAAGGACGCAAGATCGTTCTGTTGGAGCCGGGCCAGATTCATTCCCGATGCCACCAATATCGCGGAAGCCGCCCAGCACCAGAATGCCGGGTATTCGGTGAACTCTTTGGCAAAGAGGGGAGCGAACAAGGTGTCCACGGCCGCCAGCGTAAAGAACAAAGAGCAGCGTGGATGGCTGATCAGTGGCCCCTTCCAGGCGATGAAAAGGGAAACGATCATGCCTGCGTTGACCAAGGCGTAACTGCCCATCCAGATCAGTTGCGGTTCCAGTCGATCAAAGATGGACATCAGGAAGACGAACGAATAGATCAGGGCCGCGTATCCCAGATCAGTGTTCTGCAAAGGAAGGAACAGCGAGATCATGAACAGCACCCATCCCGCCACCACCAGATAGCGCGCCTTGTTCAGATGTGGCGTGGTGGCAGAATTATCGGGATTGGCGTTGTGCATGGACGTCGATGGCTCCGGATCGAAAAGTTGAAAATGTTTCCGTAATTTGATGTCGGAAGACCGATGGCAAAGCGGAAGGTTCTTCACCTTCAGGAGTCTGGTTGACGCTGTAGCTCTCCTTGCGCCCGTTGCCATCTCCCAATTCATTCACTGCGGAGGCAGCGGCACTCAGCGCCTCGGCAACCTCACCGTCACCATGGTCTGCACCTGGTCATCCGAACTCATGGTGATGCTTCCACCGTGCGACTTGACGATCTGCTGGGCAATGAACAGGCCCAGTCCGAGACCTTCCTTGCGGCCGACCTCACGCTCGCCACCGCGGAAGGGATCGAAGATCACCGGCAACAAGGCCGCCGGAATGACACCGCGATTGGCGATGGTCATGACCACTTCCTCCTCGCTGCGGCCATCGATGCCGATGCAGATCGGACTGTCCGCCGCGCCGTGCTGCAAAGCGTTGCCCAGCAGATTGGCCACCACCTGGCCCAGGCGGTCGCCATCCCAATAGCCATTGTCATCGCCCTCGATGCGGCGCTCGACCACACTGCCCGGATACGTGGCCTGGTATTCCTGTACGACCCGTTCGGTGATCTCGCCCAGGCAGGCACTGGCACGCACCAGCGGGATGCCGCCGGCCAGGCGCGCGCGGGCCAGATCGAGCATGTTGTCGATCAGCTTGGCCATGCGCTTGCCACCGTTGAGAATCTGTTGCGAGGCCTTCTGTGCCACCTCTTCCTTGTACGTCCGCTGCAGCAGCGTGGCCGCCATCACCACCGCGCTCAGCGGATTGCGCAGGTCGTGGCCGAGGATGGCCACGAACATTTCGTTCATGCGCAGGGTCTCGGTGCGCTGCTTCAACTCCAGCGCCAGCAACTGCTTCTGGCGATACAGCTGGAAGAACACATCGGCCTTGTTGCGCAGGATATGCGGCTCGATGGGCTTGTAGAGGAAGTCCACTGCACCGCTCTCATAGCCCTTGAACTGGCGGCGCTCATCACGTACACCCGCCGTGACGAAGATCAGCGGCACGTTGCGGGTACGCTCGCTGCCGCGGATCAGCTCGGCCAGCTCGAAGCCATCCATGTCCGGCATCTGCACGTCGAGGAAGGCCAGTGCCACGTCATGCTGCAGCAGCAGTTCGAGCGCCTCCAGGCCCGAGCGGGCCAGCAGCAGCTCGACATCGTCCCGCTGCAGCAGGGCCGAGAGGGCCAACAAGTTTTCGTCGAGATCATCGACCAGCAGGAATTTCACCCGCGGCAGGTCTCTGTCTTTGTATTTTTCTGTCACCTGCGTTCCTTTTCCTGGTCATTCCCCGATACGCCCAGGGTGCGCAGCAGATCGGCGATCTGCGGGAGCGTGAGCACATAATCAATCTGTCCCAGCGCCAATGCCTGCGCCGGCATGTAAGGTACCTGTGCCTGTTGCGGACTTTGTACCACGGTCACGCCACCGGCGCGCGCAATGGCCTGCAATCCGGCCGCTCCGTCATGATTGCCGCCGGTCAGCACGATGCCCAGCAAACGCTCGCGGTAAACATCGGCCGCCGATTCGAACAGCACATCGATGGCCGGGCGCGAATAATTCACCAGTTCATCGTTGGACATGGCCAGCACCGGCCCCTGATCACTGCGATCCACCAGCAGATGATAATCCGGTGGCGCAAAGTAGATCACGCCAGGCTGCGCCGGCTCCTTGTCCTGCGCTTCCACTACCGGCTGGCCGCAGCGATCGGCGAAGATGGTGGCCAGCAGGCTGGGGCGTTCGCGCGGAATGTGCAGTACCACCATGGTCGCCACCTGCGCACCACGCCGCAGCGCCGGCAGGATTTCCGACAAGGCTTCCACGCCACCGGCAGAGGCACCGATGACGATCGCATCAATCGCACGGCCACCCAGGGCCGGCAGCGGGACGAGGCTCATAGCTCCCCCTTCTTCTGGAAGATGCGATCTTCCCGCACCACTTCATCAAAAGCAGGACCGTGCGTCGAGAAACGCATCGATTCCTTCGAACCCAGTCCCAGGAAGCCCTTGCGCACCAGCGATTCACGGAACAGGCCGAGCGCGCGTTCCTGCAAATGGCGGTTGAAATAGATCAGCACGTTGCGGCAGGACACCAGGTGCATCTCGGCAAAGACACTGTCGGTGGCCAGGCTGTGATCGGAGAAGACCACGTTCTTGCGCAGCGACTTGTCGAAGACGACGGCACCGTACGCGGCCGTATAGTAATCCGAAAGCGAGGTCTTGGCCCCGGATTTCTGGTGGTTGCTGGTGAAACCGGGGATACGGTCGAGCTCGTAGACGCCGGCCTCGGCCTTCTTCAGCGCGGCCTGGTTGATGTCGGTGGCGTAGATGATGCTGCGGTCGAGCAAGCCTTCCTCGCGCAACAGGATCGCCAGCGAATAGACTTCCTCGCCGCTGCTGCAGCCGGCTACCCAGATCTTCAAGGATGGATAGGTACGCAACAGCGGGATCACCTTCTCCCGTAACGACAGGAAATAGCTGGGATCCCGGAACATCTCGCTGACCTGCACCGTGAGGTAATCCATGAGCGCGGGGAATACCGTCGCATCATGCAGCACCTTGTCCTGCAATTGCGACAGCGTTTCGCAGCCGAACCGGATCATGGCGGTGGCAAGGCGGCGCTTGAGTGACGCACCGGCGTAACCGCGAAAGTCGCAGTGATACTTGAGGTAGATGGCATCCAGCAACAACTGCATCTCGATATCGAAATGCTGGTTGGCCAGTGCCTGGTTTATTTCGGCATCCATACGCGTACCAGGGACAGCAGTTTTTCCACATCCAAAGGCTTGGCGATGTAATCGTTGGCGCCGGCGGCCAGGCATTTCTCCTGGTCATCCTTCATGGCCTTGGCGGTCAGGGCGATGATGGGCAGGCGCTTCCAGACGGCTTGCTTGCGGATCTCGCGCATGGCGGTCAGGCCATCCATCTCCGGCATCATGATGTCCATCAGCACCAGGTCGATCGGTGCGCCTGGCTGTTCCTGGCTGCGCTGCAGGGCCTCCAGGGCTTCGCGGCCGTTGCGGGCGATGTCGACCTTCATGCCCTTGGGTTCCAGCACGGAGGATAGCGCAAAGATGTTGCGCACGTCGTCTTCCACCACCAGGATGCGGCGGCCTTCGAAGACCGTCTCGCGGTCGCGCGCCACCTTGAGCATGCGCTGGCTCTCTGGCGGCAGCGTGGTTTCCACCTGGTGCAGGAACAGCGTGACTTCATCGAGCAGGCGTTCCGGCGAGCGCGCATCCTTGATGATGATGGAACGCGAGAAGCGGCGCAGGTGCTGCTCTTCCTCGGCCGACAGCGAACGGCCGGTATAGACGATCACCGGCGGGAAAGCCACGTGTTCCTGCTCGGCCATCTTTTCCAGCAACTGATAGCCGGACAGATCGGGCAGGTTCAGGTCCATCACCATGCAATCGAAGGTGGTCTCGCGCAGGCGGGCCAGTGCGTCGGCGGCCGTGCGCACGCCGACCAGGTTGATGTTCTCGCCGGCCAGCAACTGGCGGATGCTGTCGAGCTGGCGCGCATCGTCCTCGACCACCAGGACATGGCGCAGGCCCTGCAGGAACTTGGCTTCCAGCTTGCGGATCGCACCTACCAGTTCTTCTCGCTGCACCGGCTTCAATGCGTAGCCGATGGCACCGCGCTCCAGTGCCTCGTGCGAATAATCGGCCACCGAGACCACGTGTACCGGGATGTGGCGGGTCTTGGGATTGCGCTTGATCTGATCCAGCACGCCCAGGCCGGAGAAGTCAGGCAGGTTCATGTCCATCAGTATGGCGCTGGGGCGATACATCTCCGCCGCCGACACGCCCTCATTGGCCGAATGCGTGACCACGCACTGGAAGCCCATCTCGTGCGCCAGGTCGCGCAGGATCATGGCGAAGGCGGTGTCATCCTCGATCACCAGGATCAGGCGCGAGGACGATTCAATGCGGTGACGGTCATCATCGATGGCGATGTCCTGCAGTTTCGCCGGCGTACCGGGCACCACCTGCGGGCTGGGGATACGGATATCAGGCGCGGTAGCGACTTGCGCCGCCTGCAAGGTCGCAGCCGCCGCCGACGGTGCGGCAACGGCCGCCGGCGTACGCACTACGGCCTGCTCGCCGCTGTAAACCTGCGGCAGCGAGAGCGTGAAGATGCTGCCCTCGCCTACCCGGCTCTGCACCTGGATATCGCCCCCCAGCAGATGCGCCAGGTCGCGCGAGATCGACAGGCCCAGCCCGGTGCCACCGTACTTGCGATGGGTGCTGCCATCGGCCTGGCGGAAGGCTTCGAAGATGAACTGATGCTGGTCGGCCCCGATGCCGATGCCGGTATCGCGCACGGCGAAGGCGATGCGGCCGCCGGCATCCGCATAGATGCGCAGGCTGACCTCGCCCTTCTCGGTGAACTTGATGGCGTTGGAGAGCAGGTTCTTGAGGATCTGGCCCAGGCGCTGCATGTCCGTTTCCATACGCTGCGGCACGCCCGGTTCGACCTCGACCTTGAAGCCCAGGCCCTTCTGCTGGGCCGTCATGGCGAAGCTGGCCTTGAGTTCCTCGGCCATCTTGCTGACCACGAAGGATTCGGAAACGATATCCAGCTTGCCCGCTTCCATCTTCGAGAGATCGAGGATGTCGTTGATCAGGGCCAGCAAGTCATTGCCCGCCGAGGAAATGGTTTGCGCGAAACGCACCTGCTCGTCGGACAGGTTGCCCTGCTTGTTGTCGGCCAGCAGCTTGGCCAGGATCAGGGTGGAGTTCAGCGGCGTGCGCAGCTCGTGGCTCATGTTGGCCAGGAACTCGCTCTTGTACTGGTTGGCGCGCTCCAGCTCGGTGGCTTTTTCCACCAGCACCACCTGGGTCTTGGCCAGGTCGTCCTTCTGGATTTCCAGCAGTTGCGTCTGCTCTTCCAGCTGGGCATTGGTTTCTTCCAGCTCGGCCTGCTGGGTTTCCAGGCGCAGTTGCGAGGCCTTCAGGGCCTGGCCCTGCTCTTCCAGCTCTTCGTTGTTGACGCGCAGTTCTTCCTGCTGGGCCTGCAACTCCTCGGACTGGCGCTGGGTTTCTTCCAGCAGTTCTTCCAGACGGGTGCGATCCTTGGAAGAGCGCACGGCAATAGCGATCTGGTCCGACAGGCGCGCCAGCAGCTCTTCTTCCTCGGCCCGCACCTGGCGCAGGAAGCCAAGTTCAAACACGGCTTGCACCACACCATCGGCCGCTGCGGGCACGATCAGCAGCTCACGCGGTGCATGGCGTCCCACGGAAGAGGAGACTGTCAGATATTGCGCCGGCACTTCCTTGACGTGCATGGCGCGATTGAGTTTGGCGGCCTGGCCCAGCAGGCCCTGGCCATCACGCAGGTGCGGCGGTTGTTCGCTCGCGTCTTCTTCCAGCGCATAGGCGGCGAAGCGCTGGAAGTCGCCGCTATCGGTGCGCAGGTAGATCGCGCCGACCTGTGCATTGAGGTAGGCAGTCAGGAAGTCCAGCGTGTTTTCACCCAGCGCCCCCAGGCGCTGTTCGCCCTGCAGGCGTTCGGCCAGGCCCATCTGGCCGTTGCGGATCCAGGTCTGTTTTTCGCGGGTGCGATAATCGCGCGAGGTGGTCATGGCTGCGGCAATGATGAGCACCAGCAGCAAGCCCGAGCCGCCCCAGGCCACGGCCGTGGAAAACACCACGGCATCGCGCCAGTCGGATTGGCGGCTGGCCAGCAAGTCGCGTTCCTGTTCTTCCATGTCGCGCGACAGCACGCGCACGCGGTCCATGAACATTTTGCCGCGATCGGATTGCACCACGGCCAATGCGCCCGCTGTATCGCCATTGCGACGGCGGCTGACGGTCTCGGCCAGTTCTTCAAGTTTGTCGGCGACCACGCGCTCGATCTGCGACAGGCGCTGCAACTGATCTGGATTGTCGGAGAGCAGCTCGCGCAGCCTGGCGATCTCCCCAGGCAACGCGGCGCGTGCCTGGTTGTAGGGGCTCAGATAAGATTCGGTGCCCGTGAGCAGGAAACCGCGCTGGCTGGTCTCGGCATCCTTGAGCGTGGAGACCAGCACCTGCAACTGCTCGCGCACCTTCATGGTGTGCGAGACGGCATTGGCGGCCAGGCCCCGGCTGACCGAGGCTTCCCAGGTAAACAGGGCAATCAGCACCACCGCCAGGATGGCGACGGAAAAACCGATCAGCGGCCCCAGCGGCAGCGGCGGTCCGGAAAATGCGCCCTTGCCCTGGCGCTTCAACATGGCAATACGTTCTTCAGCTTGGCTGGAATAAACCCGCACGGTGCGCTCCGTTGTTCGAATCGTTGGTCGAGCTGCGGGGGTTCTGTGTGTCGCTGTGTCCCCCTCCCCTTGGTCTTGCGTCCGGGAAAGCCGCCGATTATACGGGCGGCTTCCGGTTTGCGCAGAGCGCCGGTGCGGCGCTTGATCGCGCACTCACCCGCCTCTGAACCCGGCTAGGACAAAGCGCTGCCGGTTCGGTTCCGCAGCGCTGTCGTCCTGGCACTGACACTCGCTTTCAGGTGCCGGCCAGGCCAGCCGCGATATTGATGGACAAGCCGATGATGGCGGCATTGAACACGAAGCAGATCAGCGAATGCGCCAGCACCGACTTGCGTAACGCACGCGAGGCCACGGCCACATCCGAGGTCTGCACGGCCACGCTGATGGTGAAGGCGAAATACAGGAAATCCCAGTAGCCGGGATTGCGTATGCCGTCCGGGAAGCGCAGCGGCAAGGCCTCCGGGTCATCGTCATCGGCGTAGAAGAGGCGCGCGTAATGCAGCGTGAAGATGGTCCCGATCAGGGCCCAGGAGCCGAACACGGTGGAGGCTGTAAAGGCATAGCGCAACAGCCTGCCGCGCTCGTCGTGATGGCTGCTGCCGCCCAGTTCCAGCAAGATGGCGAGCAAACTCGCAATGGCTGCCACGCAGACCATCACCAGTACCACGTGGGCGCTCTCGTCCTCGGTCTCGGCCAGGCGCTTGACGGCCTTGGCATCGGCCCGCAGCATCATCACCCACAGGCTCAGCAAATAGAACCAGACGCCGGCATTCCAGCCGATGAGGCTGCGGCCGATCCAGGTACTGGCGGGGAGAACGGTAGCGGCGGCGATCCCGATGGCGATGCCGATGAGCAAGCGCGGATGGACCTGGACGATGTGGCGGGCGACGGACATTGTTCTTGTTGATGTTGTGAGTCTTCTGTAAGGGCAGCGTCAATGCAGTGCCGCGAATGGGCAGGACATTAGCATGCCCTGCCCGCCCCTGCCAGCCATGCTTTCCCTCAGCATGCGCGGGCAGGCGGCCGCTGATGAGACCTAGTTACCCTTCGACAGCAGGTTGGCCAGCCGCACTGCGTCCTCGAAACTGGACAATCCGGTCAGGGCCATGGTGTTGATGGTCATCGGGCCTTGCACGCTGGCCACGTTGGTCACGCGGCCTTCCAGCACGGCGGCGAGCTGGCGGCCCATCAACTCGCGCGAGGCCGGCGCCAGCCTGGCGGTCCCGGTGGGCGAGAATTGCAGTACCAGCACCGCACGTCCGGCCGCGTCCTTCTGCGCCGACGCGCGCTGCACGTCGCCGGCATCGAGTGCGGCGCGCGGGGCGAGATAGATGTCGCCACCCGGTGGTTCGCTCAGGCGCGCCTTGATCCAGCCCTGGGTCGGTACGGTGGTCGCACCGCGCAGTTCAAACAGGGTTGATGAAGAGAGACCATGGTCCGCGCTGCCCGAGGCACCGCCCGTGGCACAGCCCGCCAGCACCAGGACGGCACCGGCGGCGGCACCCAGCAACAGGGTGCGGCGACGCGCGGAAAAGCGAGGAGAAGCAGGCAGGCGGCTCAAAATTCGTGCTCCTTCAAGGCGCGCTGCGCGCGTTCACGGGCGCTGGCCAGGGCTTCTTCCTCGGTCGGGAAGAGGCCTACCGGAATGTAGGTTTCCGCGATCTCGGGCTCGCGCGACAGGCGCACGAAGACTTGCGCCTCGAAGCCTTCATCCGGTTTTTCAACCGCATCGTAGCGGGCGATATGGGTGCCACTTTGCAAGACCTTGTCCGTCATGCTGCCTCCTGAGTCGTTCATGATGAAGCCCGTTTGACACAGGGGCAGGCATGAGGTTCTGCATGAAAACGATGTCGTGCGGCAACTGCGGCCAGTGCGGCCATCGCCGCCGGGCTCAGCCCGCCAGCGGGAAGCGTACCGTGAAGATGGTGCCCTGCCCTTGCTCCTTGCAATCGACCGTGATGACGCCGCCATGGTCGTGCGCAATCTCGCGCACGATGGCCAGGCCCAGGCCGCTGCCGGCGATCTTGTCATTGGCGCGATAGTAGCGGTCAAAGATGAGCTCGCGATGCTCGGGAGCAATGCCCGGGCCGGAATCTTCCACCGAAAGCACGGTGGCCCCCTCTTCTTCCAGGCAGCGCACCGTCACCGTTCCGTGCAAGGGGGAATAGCGCACGGCATTGTCGATGAGGTTGTCGATCAGGTCGGCGAGCAGGAAACGGTCGCCACGCAGGCGTGCCGGCTGCAGGTCGAAGCCGAGGTCGATGTGTTTCTTGTCGGCCTCTTCGATGAAGTGCTGCACCGATTCTTCCACCAGCTTGTGCAGCGAGAGCTCTTCCAGCTTGCGGCTTTCGAACAGGCCCGGCTCCGAGCGCGCCAGCGCCAGCAGTTGCCGGCTCTGGCGGATCATGCGTTCCACCGAAGAGTTCATCATCGCCAGCGAGCGGGCGGTATCGGGCTGGTCCTGGTGCTTGTCATGCAGCAGTTCCAGTTGCAGCTTCAGGCCCGTGAGAGGCGTGCGCAATTGATGGGCAACGTCGGCCATGAAATTCTGCTGCGCCTGTTCACCCTTGCTGATGCGGGCCATCAGTTCGTTCATGGCCACGATCAGCGGCTGCAATTCCACCGGCGCACCAATGCCATCGATGGCCCCCAGCTTGCCGTGGCCGCGTTGTTCCAGGTTGCGCTGCAGGCTCTTCAAGGGACGCAGCCCGCGCCGCACGGCGATCAGCACCACCGACAGCGACCCGAAGGTCAGCCCGCCATCCAGCAGCAGGAAGGACAGCAGGATGGTGTAGTGCGCACGATCGCGCTTGCGGATGGTCTCGGCCACCGCCACCGAGATCACGCCATTCTTGACCCGCACCTGCATGGCCGAAATACGCACCGGTTCGCCGCGCATTTCGCCGTCATAGTTGAAGGGCCGGTCGAAAATCTCGCTCTCCGGCAGTTGCGGGAAGCCCTTGTCGCCCACCAGGATCTCGCCCTGCGAATTGCGCACGGCAAAGAAGGTGGTGTCGGAGTGATTGCTGCGCAGGATCTGCTCGGCCTGCTGGGTCAGCTCGGCAGTGGTGCGTTCCTGACGATGGCGCACCTGGGCATACAAGCCCCAGGTGGAATCCATCAGGTTCTGGTCGAACGCATGCTGGGCCGGCAGCCAGGCCAGCCAGTAGGTCAGGCCGGCACCGACCAGATTGAGCAGCAGCAAGGGCGCGATCAGCCACTTGAGCAGATCGCGCCGGATGCTGGCGTGGGTAACAGCTGCCGCAGGCGGGGTAGCATTGGCCGAGTTGTTCGTGTTGGCCGCAGTGGCGGCCGGCTGCTGGTCGATGACCGTCATGACGCGGCCTGCCGGCTCAGTTCTCGCTCTTTTCGAGCATGTAGCCGAAGCCGCGGATGGTACGGATGACCACGCCCGAATCCGCGATCTTCAGACGGATGCGCGAGACATACACCTCGACCGCATTGATCGTGAAATCCTCGCCCCAGGGCAGGACGGCATCGATGATCTGCTGCTTGGAGACCACGCGCGAAGCGTGTTGCATCAGGTATTCCAGCACCGTCCATTCACGCAGCGACAGTTCGATCTTGCGGCCGTCGATGTCGGCGCGCTTGGTAGCGTTGTCCAGCGACAGCCCGCCCACGGTCAGCTGTGCCGGCTGCGGCGCACTGCGGCGGATCAGCGCCTTGATGCGCGCCACCAGTTCGGGGGTGGCGAAAGGCTTGACCAGGTAGTCATCGGCACCCAGCTCCAGGCCATGCACGCGGTCGGGGATGGTGTCGCGTGCGGTCAGCAGCAGCACCGGGGTGTTGTTGCCATTGGCGCGCATGCGGCGCAGGACTTCGAAACCGTCGATGCCGGGCAGGCCGATGTCGAGCACCAGCACGGCCGCGTTGAAACGCTGCGACAGCGCATCGTTGCCGTTGTTGACGGTATGCACGGTAAAACCGTGCGAGTTGAGGACCCGCGACAGACCGTCGGTGAGTACCGGGTCGTCTTCGACCAGCAGAACATTCATAGGGGACTTCGGTAGAGAAAAACGGCGCAAAACATCTGCGTAACCGCTGCATCGTATTGCAGCCCAAGCAATGCTGCAAATCAGGCGATCCCCCAGGCGGGCGGCGACATGTAAAGAGTGTTTCTTTTTCGTCACACTCAGTTCAGCGTCAGCTTCATGACAGCGATTTGTCAGACTTCCACCTTAATCTTGCCTGCCATGCGAATGAGAATCCCAATCATTAGCATGTAAAAAAAAGAACACTGGTCATCAGCCAGCCAAACGGACTTCCTTGTTGCCATTGAAGGACGGAGTAGCCAGCCATTCGAGCCGGTCCTGCGCGAGCAGGATCGGCTCATCGTTTCCTACTCCACTTCACCGACAAGAAGAACATGAACCGTCTCACGCCGATCGCCGCCGCATTGGTGGCCACGTTTGCCGCTCCCCTCTCCGCCCACGCGCAGCAGGCCACTCCCGCTACCAGCACGACCGCTACCACAGCCACCGGCAGCCAGCTGGCCCCCGTGACGGTGGAAGGCCGCCGCGATGATTTCGCCAGCACCGGCACGGCCATCACCAAGCTGCCGGCCGACCTGCACGACGTGCCGCAATCGGTGACGGTAGTCAACAAGGCGCAGATGCAATCGCAGGGCGTCAGTTCGCTGGCCGATGCGCTGCGCAACGTTTCCGGCATCACGCTGGGCTGTGCCGAAGGCGGGCAGATCGGCAACAACATCAACCTCAACGGTTTCTCGGCGCGTACCGACATCTATCTCGACGGTTTCCGCGATCGCGGCCAGTACTACCGTGACACCTTCGCCATCGAAGAAGTGGAAGTCCTGATGGGCCCCTCCTCGATGCTCTTCGGCCGCGGCTCGACCGGCGGCATCATCAATCAGGTCAGCAAGAAAGCCAACCTCAAGGCCGCCACCGAGATCACCGGTTCGGTGACCACCAATGGCCTGGTGCGCAGCACGGTGGACGTCAACCGCCCGCTGTCGGACACCTCGGCCCTGCGCATCGAAGCCATGGCCCAGAACGGCGCGGCCAGCACGCGCAACCAGACCGATGTGCAGGACTTCGGCCTGGCCGGCTCCTATGTCTGGGGTATCGGCACCTCCACCGAAATCACGCTCTCGGCCCTGCTGCAGCACAACCAGGACCAGCCCGATTACGGCCTGCCGCCGCTCAACGGCCATCCCGTCAACGTCGACCGCAACACCGCCTATGGCTTGAACAGCGACCGCACCATCCAGGATGTGGCGGCGTTCAATGCCGGCATCAAGCACAAGATTGCGCCCGACGTCACCCTGCGCAACCAGACCCAGTTCAACTACGTGCACACCAATGCCGTGGAAACCGCGCCCAATACCATCGGCACGGTTTCCTCCAGCGGCTTCACGGCGCTCACCAATGCGGCCAGCAGTCTGCCCCTGTCGAGCCTGTTCGTGCGCGGTCAGAGCCATGACCGCAACATCAACGACTACTCCATCTTCAACCAGACCGAACTGGCCGCCAAGTTCAGCACCGGCAGCGTCAAGCACGATGCGCTGGTGGGCGTGGAAGTTGGTCACGACGGTTACGATAACCAGAACTACTACCGCAACGGCAGCTGCAATGGCCGCTCGCTCAACGCAAGCGGAGCCACCACCGGCTACATGGATTGCGTGAGCCTGGTCAATCCTTCCTACAGCGCCGCCGGCAGCAGCGTGGCCGATACCGCAGGCAACCGTGCCGGCGGCAGTGCCAACACCATCGCCGCCTATGTCGGCGACACCATCGAGCTGGTGCCGCAATTCAAGCTGGTCGGCGGACTGCGGTATGACCGCTACGTGGCCAGCATCAGCAACTCGATCAACTCGGGCAATACCGCCGGCTCCACCGCACTGGGCTATGCGCAGCAGAGCGTGAACTTCGTGAGCGTGCGTTCGGGGGCGATCTGGCAGCCCAGCGCGGCGCAGTCGTATTACGTTTCCTACGGCACGTCCTTCAATCCCTCGCTGGAACAGCTGACCGGCACCACCGGCCAGCAGAACCTGGACCCGGAAAAGAACCGCTCCTATGAACTGGGCGGCAAGTGGGACGTAGCCGAAGGCCTGGCGCTGACTGCCGCAGGCTTCCAGATCACCAAGGAAAACGCCCGCAGCCAGGTCGCCACCGGCGTCTACGAACTGGCCGGCACGGTGCGCGTGAACGGCGCGCGTGCGGGCGCGACCGGCCGCATCACCCGCGACTGGCAGATCGCCGCCAACTACACCTACCTGGATGCCAAGGTGGTCGGCGGTGCCGTGGCCGATACCTCGGTCGGCAAGATCCCGGTCAACACGCCCAAGCACACCTTCACCACCTGGACCACGTATGACGTCGCTCCGCACTGGCAGATCGGCGGCGGCGCAACCTACATGTCGCAGCGCTATGCCAATGCCACCAACACGGTGCAGGTCGGCGGCTACACGCGTTACGACGCGATGCTGGCCTACACCACCAAGGCCTACGACATCCGCCTGAACCTCTACAACCTGACCGACAAGATGTATTACGATGCGCTGATCCAATCCGACGGCGGCCGTTCGGTCCCGGGTTCGGGCCGTACCGCCCTGCTGTCGCTGACCTATCGCATGTAAGGAAAGAGGACGCGCCCATGCTCATCACCATCCCCCAGCTGCTGGACCCGCAAGCCCTGCAGACCGTGCGCAGCCTGCTGGACAACGCAGGACCGGCCTGGGTGGATGGACGCGTGACGGCGGGCTACCAGGGCGCGCCGGTGAAATACAACCAGCAGATCGACGAGCAGTCCGACGTCGCCCTGCAATGCCAGCGCATCATCGTCTCCGCGCTGGAGCGGCACCCGCGCTTCATCAGCGCGGCGCTGCCCAATCTGATCTATCCCCCCATGTTCAATCGCTATGGCGAGGGCATGACCTTCGGTGCCCACGTCGATGGCAGCGTGCGCATCCATCCGCACAGCGGACGCAAGCTGCGTACCGATGTCTCGGCCACGCTGTTTCTGGCCGATCCGGAAGACTACGACGGCGGTGAACTGCAGATCGATGACAGCTACGGCATGCACAGCGTCAAGCTGGCGGCGGGCGACATGGTGCTCTATCCGGCCACCAGCCTGCACACCGTCACCCCGGTCACGCGCGGCGTGCGCGTAGGCTGCTTCTTCTGGGTGCAGAGCCTGGTGCGCGACGATGGCCAGCGCCAGATGCTGTTCGACATGGACAACGCCATCCAGCGCCTGAACCAGACCGATGCCGATGCGCTTGCACGGCGCACGCTGGTAGGCTGCTATCACAACCTCCTGCGCCAGTGGAGCGAGACCTGAGCCACGCTCAGCTGAAGTAACGCGGATCCATCTTGCGGAACACCCAGGCCGAGACCAGGGTGATGAGCCCGACGATCACGAAGGTGATCTGGAAGCTGGCATTGGTGGCCACACCCGCCTCGCTCTTGAAGGCATTGACCATGGTCCCGCCGATGGTCACGCCCAGGCCGATGGCCAGCATCTGCACCATCGAGAAAAGACTGTTGCCGCTGCCCGCATCTTCCTTGCGCAAGCCCTTCAGGGTCACGCTGTTCATGGCCGCGAACTGCATCGAATTGGACGCCCCGAACACCGCCAGCTGCACGATGGACGCGGCCAGCGGCCAGCCCGGCGTGATCAGCGCGAACGATACGATGGATATCCCGACGATGGCGGTATTGATCAACAGGAAGCGGTCATATCCAAAGCGCTTGACCAGCGGCGCGATCCACGGTTTGGCAATGGTGCCGGCAATGGCGGCCGGCAGCAGCAGCATGCCTGCGTGCAGCGGTGAATAACCCAGCCGCACCTGCAACAGCAGCGGCAACAGGAACGGCACTGCCGATGAACCGATACGGCAGACCAGGTTACCTGCCAGTCCGATGCTGAAATTGGGTTCCCCGAACAGACCGAGCCGGAACAGTGGACGCGGATGAACGGACGCATGGCGCCAGTAGACCAGTACAGTCAGTGCTGCCAGAGCGAACAGTCCCAAACTCCAACCAGTACGGTGGGTATCGAAAGGCACGTCCAGCGCCAGCGAGAAGGCCACCATGCAGGCGGACAGCAAGGCGCAGCCGAACAGATCGAAGCGAGGTGTACCGGTAAGGCTGTCATCGGGCAGGAAGTACAGTACGGCCCCCATCCCCAGTACACCTACCGGAAGGTTGATCAGGAAGATCCAGTGCCAGGACAGGCTTTCTACCAGCCACCCGCCCAGTACAGGACCGACCACCGGACCGAGCTGCCCGGCAATCGAGATCGAGGCCAGTGCCGCGATGTATTGCGCGCCCGGCACTGCCCGCAGCACGGCCAGGCGACCGACCGGCAGCAGCATGGAGCCGCCCAATCCCTGTATCACGCGAGCGGCCAGCAACAGCGGCAGGGTCGGTGCCATGGCGCACAGCACCGAACCCAGCGCGAACAGCAGGATCGCCGCGAAATACACGCGGCGCGTGCCGAAGCGGTCGGCCAGCCAGCCCGAGGCGGGCGTGAGCGACGCCATGGTCAGCGTGTAGGCCACCACCACCGGATGCATGTTCAGGACCGGCTCGCCCAGGCTGCGCGCCATGGCGGGCAAGGCGGTGTTGACGATGGTGGTGTCCAGCGTCTGCATGAAGAAGCCGGAAGCGACGATCCACAGCAGCGCGCGCTGGGTCACGGGATCGTTGAGGGAGGGTGAGGCAGATGCAGCGGTGTCACTCGGGCGAGGCGGCTGGTTGGCTGACATGACGGAAAGGAAGTGGAAACGCGCGAATCAAAACACGGCGGGGACACGTTGCCGTGTCCCCGACCATTACCGCGTCATTTTACGCCCTCAGGCATTTCTCATCAGAAGGCCTGCGGGCGCCACTTCAGCAAGCGCCGTTCCAGCGCATGCAGCAGCCAGTCCGCCGCCAGCGCCACCACGGCCAGCACGATCATGGCCGCGAACACGCCGCTGGCATTGAAGGCGCCCTGGGCGGTGGAGATCAGCAGGCCGATGCCCTGCTTGGAACCGAGGAACTCCCCGACCACCGCACCGACCAGCGCAAACCCGAAGCTCACGTGCAGGCTGGCCAGGATCCACGACAGTGCCGACGGGATCACCACCGCCATGGTCACCTGGCGTGGCGAGGCGCCGAGGATCTGGGCGTTGGCGATCATGTAGCGGTCGGCTTCCCGCACGCCCTGGAAGGCATTGGCAAACACCACGAAGAACACCATCACCACCGCCAGCGCCACCTTGGAGGCCATGCCCAGGCCGAAGGCGATGACGAAGATCGAGCCCAGCACCACGCGCGGAATCGAATTGGCGATCTGGATGTAGAGGCTGAAGACGTCCGAGAGCAGCTTGTTGCGCCCGAGGATGATGCCGGCGATGACCCCGGCCACCGAACCGATCAGGAAGCCCAGCACGGTTTCTTCCAATGTCACCAGAACCTGCGTCCAGAGCGGGCCTTGCGAGGTGCCCTCGACCATCCACTCGACGATCTGCGCCACGATGGCCGACGGCTGCGAGAAGAAGAAGGGATCGATCCAGCCGAGCCGCGCGCCGCCTTCCCAGCCGCCCAGCACGATCACCAGGATAGCGATGCGCAGGCCGATGACCAGTTGTTTTCGCGCGCGGATCTTGCGCTGTGCCTCGGCTTCGACGGCGGCGATGTCCATCGTCGCGGCGCTGTGGCTGGCTTGTGCTTGTGTCATGGGAGTCCCCTGTCGTTCTGAATTGAATAGGCGATGTGGCTGCGTGGCATGGCGCCTCAGGCGATATGCACTTCCTCGCGCAGATCGGCCCAGATGCGCCGCGAGATATCGATGAAGCGCTGCTCGTAGCGCACCTCCTCCATCACGCGCGGACGCGGCAGGTCGATCGGGTAGACGCTCTTCAAGGTAGCCGGGCGGGCGGTGAGCACGTAGACCTTGTCGGCCAGCGCAATGGCTTCCTCAAGATCATGGGTGACGAACACCACCGAACCCGAATGGGCCGACCACAGGCGCAGCAGTTCGTCCTGCATCAGGGTGCGGGTCTGCATGTCCAGTGCAGAAAAGGGTTCGTCCATCAGCAAAATCTCGGGGCTGTTGATGAAGGTCTGGGCCAGCGCCACGCGCTTGCGCATGCCGCCGGAAAGCTGGTGCGGATAGTGGTCGCCGAATTTGTCGAGGCCCACGCGGCGGATCCATTCGTCGGCCAGCGTATGGGCCTGCTCCTTGGACTGGCCACGGAACATCGGACCGGCAGCCACGTTGTCGCGCACGCTGCGCCAGGGAAAGACCGCATCGTTCTGGAACACGAAACCGATGCGCGGATCGATGCCGTTGACCGGCTGCCCCATCACCCGCACCTCGCCCAGGGTCGGCTTGAGCAGGCCGGTGATGAGCGAAAGCGTGGTCGACTTGCCGCAGCCGGTCGGGCCGACCACGGCCACGAATTCGCCGCGCGCCACGCTCATGGAAAAATCGCGCAGGGCCACCGTCGCCCGGCCGTCGGCCGTGATGAAGCGGCAGCTCACGTTGCGCAATTCAATGGCCGGCGTGGCCTGGGCGGCCTGGCCGGCGGGGGTGAAGGCCTGCTGGTTGATGGCGTTCATCGTGGGGCTCTTTCGTGGCTTGGGGTTGAATTCGGGTTGAGCGCGCCCCTGACGCGCCGGAGCGCATCATGGCGTATATCGTTTATATAGTTTTCAGCAAGACTGGCCAGCAGCCAGTCGCCGCCTCATTTCACGGCGTTGACGAATTCATCCGTGTAGGTCTTGGACAAGTCCACATGCTTGCCCTTGACGTTGGGATTGAAGCCCGACAGCACGGCCAGCACGGTCTCCGGGCCGCCCTTGGGCATCTTGCCGTCCGGCGAATACATGGGCAGCGAATTGTTCAGGGCCTGTATGTACAGCGCCTTGTTGCTGCCGTAGTAGTCCTTGGGCATCTTCTCGGCGATCTGCTCGGCGGTGTGCGTGTTGATGAACTTGAGCGTTTTCACGAAGGCACGCGCCAGCTTCTGCGCTTCCTCCTTGTGGCTATTGAGCCAGCTGCGCTGTACATACACGCTGGAGGCCGGGTACAGCCCGCCGAGTGCCTTGACCGTTCCCTCCACGGTGCGCATGTCCACCAGCACCTGCGCATCGCCGGTCTTGAGCAGCAGCGACGCGGTCGGTTCGGTGGTCATGCCGGCATCGATGCGGCCCTGCTTCATGGCGGCGATGAAGGTATTGTCCGCGCCCACCGGCAGCACCGAGAACTGCTTGGAGGTGATGCCGTGGCGCGAGGCCAGGTATTGGGTCAGGAAGTTGGTGGACGAGCCCAGCCCGGTCACGCCCAGGGTCTTGCCCTTGGCATCGGCCATGCTCTGGAAGTGCGGCGCAGCCTTGGTGGAGACCAGCTCCACTTCGCCCGGCACCTGGCCCAGGATGGTGATGGCGGTGATTTCCTTGCCCTTGGTCTGCAGGTCGATGGAATGATCATAGAAACCGACAACGGCCTGCACCGCGCCGGCCAGCAGTTCATTCTCGGCATCGACCCCGGCCGGCTGCGACTGCAGCTCCACGTCCAGGCCCTCTTCCTTGAAGTAGCCCAGTTGTTCGGCCAGCTTGGCGGGCAGGTAGACCATCTTGTTGATGCCGCCCACCATGATGGTGACCTTGGCGGCAGCCACAGCGTGGATCGGCAATGCGGCCAGCATGGTGCCGGCAACGGCCAGCGAGAGCAGGCCACGGCGGAGATTTTTGTTCACGTCAGCTCCAGGAAATCAGTGCGAAAGCCCGTGGATTCTACGGTGCCTTCATATAACGGGCAAAATTCACTTTACCGCGTCGACAAACTCGTTGGTATAGGTCTTGGAGAGGTCGATGTTCTTGCCCTTGATGTTGGGGTTGAAACCGGCCATCACCTTCAACACCTGTTCCGGCCCGCCCGCAGGCATCTTGCCATCGGGCGAATACATGGGCAGTGAGGCCTTGAGCGCCTGCACGTAGATGGCCTTGTTGCCGCCGTAATAGTCCTTGGGCATCTTGTCGGCCACTTCTTCGGCCGAATGGGTCTGGATGTATTTCAGCGTCTTGACGAAGGCGCGCGCCAGCTTCTGCGCGTCAGCCTTGTGGCTCACCATCCAGGAGCGATGCACGTACAGGCTGGACGCCGGATACAGTCCGCCCAGCGCGGCCTTGGTGCCGTCCACGCTGCTCATGTCGACCAGCACCTTGGCCGCCCCCGAGGCCAGCAGGATGGAGGTGGTCGGCTCGGTGGTCCAGGCCACGTCCACGCGCTTCTGCTTCATGGCGGCGATCAGGGTATTGCCGGCACCGACCGGCAGGATCGAGTAGTCGCCCGCCTTGAGACCGGCGCGGCTGGCCAGGTATTGCGCCAGGAAGCTGGAGGACGAGCCCAGCCCGGTCACGCCCAGGGTCTTGCCCTTGAGATCGGCCATGCTGCGTACGCTCTCGGCGAGGTCGGCGCGCACCATCTCCATGCCGCCCGGCACCAGCAGCAGTTGGGTGATGGAAGTGACTTCCTTGCCCTTGCTCTGCAGGTCGATGGAGTGATCGTAGTAGCCGACCACGGCCTGCACGGCCCCGGCCAGCAGTTCATTCTCGGCATCGACCCCGGCCGGCTGCGACTGCAGCTCCACGTCCAGGCCTTCTTCCTTGAAGTAGCCCAGGCTTTCGGCCAGCTTGGGCGGCAGATAGATGAGCTTGTTGATGCCACCGACCATGATGATGATCTTGTCAGCGGCATGGGCTTGCGGGGCCCCCAGGCCCAGGGCGCAGGCAGCGATGGCGGTGGCGCCCAGGGTCCGCAGGCGGCGGCGCAGGGCAGGCATTCCGGGGGGCGGGAACACGCGAAGGTCGTGACGCATTATGATTGTCTCCACATTTTGGTTGGATGGTCTGTCGCCATCTCTTGTAGACTGCGGGCCTATTCTAAGAAGCCGAAACCTTCATCCAGCTTTCCAAATTCCGGCTTTCTGCTTTGCAGCGCAACAAAAAAGAACCTCAAGAAACACGAGACCATCGCATGAAATTGCTCCTGATCGAAGACAATCCCCAGCTCGCCCACTGGCTGGAGCAGATCCTCAAGGAACACAAGTTCAAGGTCGATATCGCCGCCGATGGCGAGATCGCCGACCAGGTCCTGCGCGACGAGAACTACGACGTCGTCCTGCTGGACCTGATGCTGCCCAAGCTGCACGGCAAGAACGTGCTGCGCCGCCTGCGCGAGCGCCACAACGGCGTGCCGGTGATGATCCTCACCGCCAGCGGCTCCATCGATGAAAAGGTTGAATGCCTCGGTGCCGGGGCCGACGACTACCTGGTCAAGCCCTTCGAGATCCGCGAACTGGTGGCCCGCATCAAGGTGCTGGTGCGCCGCCAGACGCCCGACAAGGCCGCCGAGATCCACTGCGGCGACCTGGTGTATGACAGCAATACGCGCCAGTTCGCGGTGGCCGGCGTGACGCTGGCGCTCCCGGCGCGCGAGCATGACGTGCTCGAAGTGCTGATGTTGAAGCAAGGCAAGACGGTTTCCAAGACCGCGTTGATGAAGGGGGTCTTCAGCCTGTCCGAAGAACCGAGCGCGGATGCCATCGAAATCTACATCTCGCGCCTGCGCAAGAAACTGGAACACTCCAGCGCAGCCATCATGACCCTGCGCGGCCTGGGCTATCTGCTCAAACAGAAAGATGATTGACAGCCTGCGCCTGCGGCTGCTGTGGTGGCTGCTGATCCCGATGGCCGTCTATGTGGGCCTGTCTACGGGCGACGCGTATGACAATGCCGTCTCCAGCGCCACCCTCGTGCAGGACCGGGCACTGCTGGCCTCGGCCCGCATGATGGCCGGCCAGGTCGGCTGGAACGATGGCGCACCGGTGGTCTCGATCCCGCCTGCAGCGCTGGAACTGTTCGCCTCGCCGGCGCAGGATGCGGTGTATTACCAGGTGCGGATGGATGACGAGACGCTGCTGGCCGGACGCCCGGACTTCCCCGCCGAGCCTGACTTTGCGGCGCTCTATCCGGTCTATACCACGACCACCTTCGAGGGCAAGCCGCTGCGCGTGGTCAGCTACATCCGCGCGCTGTTCGACGAAGGCACGCTGCGCATGGTGGCGGTCTCGGTGGGCCAGACCATGCAGGGACGGCAGGAAATGATCGACGACCAGTGGCACGCCTCCTTGCGGCGCCAGATCGTGCTGCTGCTGCTGGCCATCAGCCTGGTGGTGCTGGGCCTGACGATGGAGTTGCGGCCGCTGCTGGCGCTCAAGGATGAGCTGGCCACGCGCGAGCCGGATTCGCTCACGCCGCTGCGTGCAGGCGGCCTGCAGCAGGAATTGCGGCCCATCGTGGAGGCCATCAACCAGTACATCTTCCGCCTCAATGCCCAGGTGACGGTGCAGAAGCGCTTCGTGGCCGATGCCGCGCACCAGTTGCGCACGCCCCTGGCGGTGATCGATTCGCAGATCCAGTTCGCGCGCCAGCTGGACGATCCGGCGCGGGTCAAACAGGTGCTGGCTTCCTTGCAGGAAGGCAGCCGCAGCATGACTGACCTGACCAACAAGCTGCTGCTGCTCTCGCAGGCCGAAGCCTCCAACAGCAGTGCCTTCCCGCGCGCCCCGGTGGACCTGCTGGCGGTGGCCGCCATGGTGCTGGAGGAACTGGCCGGGCTGGCGCTCAAGAAGGGCATCGACCTGGGGCTGGAGACCACGCTGGAGAGCGCCATGGTCAACGGCAATGAGGCGCAGCTGATGGGCTTGCTGATGAACCTGATCGACAATGCCCTGCGCTATACGCCTGAGGGCGGCAAGGTCACGGTGGGACTGGAGAAGAAGCGCAGCCAGATCATCATCACCGTGACCGACAACGGACCCGGCATCCCGGCCGAGGTCCGCGAGCGCGTCTTCGAGCGCTTCTATCGCAATGCCGCGCCGGACCAGCCGGGCTCGGGCCTGGGCCTGGCCATCGTGCGCGAGATCGTGCAGGCTTCGCAGGGCGCGATCCGGCTCGATGCGCCGGCGCAAGGTAGCGGGCTGGTGGCTACCGTGAGCCTGCCGGCGCTGGCGGACTGAGGCCTTTCTTTCCCATGCAGCGGTAATACAAAACCGCACAGCCCCCACAACAAACGATCAAAAAGTATCAGCCCGCCACACGCTTTTGGCGTGGAGCGGCGCGCCCTGCCCTCGTACTCTTGCTCCTGCCTGTAAAGGCAAAGGGTGTTTGCGAATTCCCCGCATCTGCGCCCGACCTGAACGATAAAAAATACCAGGAGACAACCCGTGAACAAGATCTGCTTGGGCGCCGCGTGCGCCGTCCTTGGCGCTGCCCTGCCCGTGGTGGCATCGGCGCAGTCCTGCAATGTCCCCGTGCTGAAGGTGCTGGCGCAGAAGAGCCTGGGCCTGACGGTGATGGAGAAATCGCTCGCCGATTACCAGAAGCGCACCGGCACCCGTGTGGAGATCAGCTACTTCGGCGAGAACGACCGGCGCGCCAAGTCGCGCCTGGATGCTTCCACCAAGGCCGGTTCCTACCAGGTGTATTACGTCGATGAGGCCAACGTGGCCGAGTTCGCCTCGGCTGGCTGGATCGTGCCGTTGCTGAAGTATTTCCCCAAGGAGGCCGACTATGACGACTTCCTGCCCGGCCGCCGGGCGGTGGCCAGCTACAAGGACGTGGCGTATTTCGCGCCGCTGATCGGCGGTTCCGATTTCCTCTTCTATCGCCGCGACCTGCTGGAGAAGGCCGGCCTGCCGGTGCCGCGCACGCTGGACGAACTGGTGGCCGACATCAAGAAACTGCATTCGCCGCCCGGCGTCTATGGCTGGGTGGCACGCGGCCAGCGCGGCTCGGGCATGAACGTGTGGCGCTGGGCGCCCTTCATGCTGGCCGAGGGCGGCCAGTGGACCGACAAGAACAACCAGCCGGCCTTCAATTCGCCGGCGGCCGTCAAGGCCACGCAGCTGTATGCGGAACTGTTCAAGTACGGCCCCCCGGGTGCGGCTACCTATGACTGGAGCAATGCGCTGGAAGCCTTCCGCTCGGGCAAGGTGGCCTTCATGATCGAGTCCACGCCCTTCGCCGACTGGATGGAAGACAGCAGCAAGTCCAGCGTGGCCGACAAGGTCGGCTATGCCCGCCCGCCGGCACCGCTGCCCTCGGCCGCCTACGGCCACGGGCTGGCCATCTCCGCCATCGGCGCCAAGGACGAGTGCACGCGCCAGGCAGCCGGCAAGTTCATCGCCTTTGCCACCGGCAAGGAGCAGGAACAGGCGCGCCTGCGCGACAAGGTCTTCAGCGACTACAACCGCACCAGCACCATCCAGAGCGATTACTTCCAGAAGAAAGTCAAGCCGCAGATCCTTGCCGGCCTGAAGGACACCACCCCGGTCTCCAAGCTGACCATCTGGCCCAGCCCGCAGTGGCCGGACATCGGCGACAACCTGGGCGTGGCGCTGGAAGAAGTCTTCACCGGTACCCAGAAGGACATTCCGCGCGCCTTGAACGAAGCCGCCCAGTATGCGCAGGACGCGATGGAACACGCGCGTAAATAATTTCCTTCATTCAACCGCGTCAAACGATGTAGCCGCCCTGTTCCCTTGCCGGAACGGGGCGGACTCCGGAGTCCTGCATGTTCAATCGTGGAAAGACCTCGCTGCCCTACCTGTTCCTCGGCCCGTCGCTCCTGGTGATGCTGGTGCTGGGGCTGGTACCGACGGTGGCGGCGATCAACCTGGCACTGAAGAACCGCGTGCTGCGCTATCCCGACAGCGACTATGTCTGGCTGCGCAATGTCGAGCGGCTGATGTCGGACCGGCGCTTCCTCAATGCCATCGAAGTCTCGGCGATCTGGGAAGTGGTCACCGTGCTGGGCGCGGTGGTGGCCGGCATCCTCATCGCCATCTACCTGTTTGAAAACGTCCATGGCAAATGGCGGCAAGCCATGTGCGTCTTGCTGATCACGCCGGTGCTGCTGCCGCGCGTGTCGGCCGCCTTCATCTGGAAGTTCATGTATTCGCCGCTGACCGGCATCCTGGGCTGGCTGCTGGGACTGGTGGGCATCCATGACACGGCCTTCCTCTCGGACCCGCTGCTGGCGCTCTATGCGGTGGCCGCCGTCGATATCTGGCAGTGGGGATTGTTCTTCGCCGTGATCGTCCTGAAGCTGCTGGAAACCCTGCCGCCCGAGCCACTGGAGGCGGCACGGCTGGACCACGCCCGCACCTGGCAGGTGTATGCCTACATCGCCCTGCCGATGTTGAAGGCTCCGCTCATCAGCCTGGTCTTCATCAAGATGGTGGAGTCGCTGCGCTCCTTCGACCTGATCTACGTGATGACCAAGGGCGGACCCGGCGTGGCTACCGAAACGCTGGACATGTATGCCTATGCCCAAGGCATCGGGCTGTCCGGCAAGGTTTCGTATGCCTCCACCATGGCGGTGCTGATGATGGTGGCCACCACGCTGATCTTTACCCTGATCTGGAAACGGGTGAGCAAATGGGAAGACTGATCGCACGCTGCGCCGTCTGGGGCGTGGGCATCCTGCTGGTGCTGGTGGCAGTGTTTCCGCTGCTGTGGGCGCTGCTCAATTCGCTTAAGACCTTGCTGGACATTGTCACGCCGACGCCGCGTTTTCTCTTCACCCCGACGCTGGACAACTATCGCCAGGTCATCGGCAGTCCGGAGGTGCTGGTGGGTCTCACCAACAGTGCCGTCATCGTCGGCAGCGCCGTGCTGCTGGGCACGCTCATGGGTGTGCCGGCAGCCTACGTGATTGCGCGCTATCACGTGCCGGGCAAGCGCGACATCCAGTTCTTCCTGCTCTCGCTGCGCTTCCTGCCGCCGGTGGCGGTGGCCATTCCGCTCATTGCGATCTGGGTCGACCTGGGGCTGTATGACACGCGCTTCTCGATGATCGTGACTTACCTGCTGACCACGCTCTCCACCATCACCTGGCTGTCGATCCCGGTGTTCCAGCGCATGCCGCGCGAGATCGAGGAAGCCGCCACTCTCGACGGCTATGGCCCCTATGCGGTGTTCTGGAAGATCGCCCTGCCCAACTGCGCCGGCACCTTGCTGGGCGGGATCATCTTCAGCTTCGTGCTGGTGTGGAACGAACTGATGATCGCCCTGGCGCTGACTTCATCCAACAGCGCCACGCTGCCGGTGGTGGCCTCGGCCTTTACCTCCATGGGGCAGGAAGTGCCGTGGGGCGTGATCAACGCTTCCACCGTCTTGCTGGCGCTGCCGCCCCTGATCTTTGTCGGCGTCTTGAGCCGGCTGTTGAATTCCATCCTCACCGGAAAATAAGGAGACCCCATGCAAGCCCTCGTACTCGAAGCCACGCGTGAACTGGCCCTGCGCGACATCGACCTGCCGCAGGATCTCGGTGCCCAGGATGTACGCATCCGCATCCACACCGTGGGCATCTGCGGCAGCGACCTGCACTACTACACCCACGGCCGCATCGGGCCCTTCAAGGTGGAAGCGCCCATGGTGCTGGGGCACGAGGCCTCGGGGACCATCATCGAAGTCGGCAGCGCGGTCACGCAACTCAAAGTCGGCGACCGCGTCTGCATGGAGCCGGGCATTCCGCGCCTGGACTCGCCGGCCACGCTGCGCGGCCTGTACAACCTTGATCCCTCGGTGCGCTTCTGGGCCACGCCGCCCATTCACGGTTGCCTGACCGGCAGCGTGGTGCATCCGGCGGCCTTCACCTATCGGCTGCCGGACAACGTCAGCTTTGCCGAAGGGGCCATCGTCGAACCCTTGTCCATCGGCCTGCAGGCCGCCACCAAGGCGCGCATGAAGCCGGGCGATACGGCCGTGGTGATCGGTGCCGGTACCATCGGTGCCATGACTGCACTGGCAGCGCTGGCGGGGGGCGCGGCGCGCGTGATCCTGGCCGATGTGGTGGCCGAGAAGCTGGCCCACTTCGCCAACAATCCCGCCGTCATCACGGTGGACGTGACACAGCAGGCCCTGACCGATGTGGTGCAGCAGGTCACCGAGGGCTGGGGTGCCGATGTGGTGTTTGAGGCGTCGGGCCATGCCGGCGTCTACCAGACCTTGCTGGATCTGGTGTGTCCCGGTGGCTGCGCGGTGCTGGTGGGCATGCCGCCGGAGCCGGTGGCGCTGGACGTGGTGACCATGCAGACCAAGGAAGTGCGGCTGGAATCAGTCTTCCGTTATGCCAACATTTTCCCGCGCGCACTGGCGTTGCTGAGCTCGGGAATGATCGATGTGAAGCCTTTCATTTCACGCAGCTTCCCCTTCTCGCAGGGGATTGAGGCCTTCGAGGAAGCCGCGCGCGGCCGTCCGCAGGATGTGAAGATCCAGATCGAAATGGAAGGCTGACCATGGCCGACATCCGCTGCCAGGGCTTGTCCAAGCATTACGCCGGTGGCCCGCCGGTATTGCATCCGCTGGACCTCACCATCGGTGATGGCGAATTCGTGGTCCTGCTCGGCCCCTCGGGCTGCGGCAAATCGACCATGCTGCGCATGATCGCCGGGCTCGAAGAGATCAGCGGCGGCACCCTCTCCATTGGCGGCAAGGTGGTCAACGCGCTGCCTGCGCGGGATCGCAACGTGGCCATGGTGTTCCAGAACTACGCGCTCTATCCGCACATGAACGTGTATGACAATATCGCCTTCGGCCTGCGCCGTCTGAAACGTCCGGCCGACGAGATCGACCGCCGCGTGCGCGAAGTGGCGGCCATGTTGAATCTCGATGCCCTGCTAGACCGCAAGCCGCGCGCCATGTCCGGTGGCCAGCAGCAGCGCGCGGCGATTGCGCGCGCCATCATCAAGACGCCGTCGGTGTTCCTGTTCGATGAGCCGCTCTCCAACCTCGATGCCAAACTGCGCGCGCAATTGCGCGGCGACATCAAGCGCCTGCACCAGCGCCTGCGCACCACCACCGTCTACGTCACCCACGACCAGCTCGAAGCCATGACGCTGGCTGACCGCGTCATCCTCATGCAGGGCGGACAGATCGTGCAGGCGGGTTCGCCGGCCGAGCTCTATCGTTATCCGCGCACGCTCTTTGCGGCCGGATTCATCGGCACGCCTGCCATGAACTTCCTCGATGGCGTGGTCGAACGCGATGGCGCGACGCTCTCCGTGCGCTGCGAAGACCAGCGCTGGATCCTGCAAGATGAAAGGTTTTCACGCCTGATGCCTGGAATGTCGGTAAAGTTGGCGGTGCGTCCTGACTATGTCCGCATGGCCGGCGAGCAGGACGCCGCCCACAGCCTGACCTGCGCGGTCGTTGTGGAACTGGTGGAGATCCTGGGGGCCGATGCCCTCCTCACCACCCGCTGGGGCGCACAGACGCTGACCGCCCTGGTGAGCGCGCAGCACCTGCCGCAGGCGGGACAGCGCCTGCACCTGGCCTTCGATCAGCACGCGTTGCACGTGTTCGATGTACACAGCGGAGAGAACCTGTCGCTGCCGCCCGCCGCCTTTGCGGCCGGCGGACAAGACGACGGCCCGCATGGCAAGGAGACAAAGCATGAGTCCGGATCTGGAGCTGGTCCATACCCGCCAGGACGAATCGTTCAGGGCGTGGGTGCATGACTACCCGCACACGGTGGCCAAATGGCATTTTCATCCTGAATACGAAGTCCACGTCATCACCGCATCCAGCGGCAAGTTTTTCGTGGGCGACTTCATCGGCGACTTCGGTCCCGGCAACCTGGTGCTGACCGGCCCCAACCTGCCGCACAACTGGGTCAGCAACCTGGGCGCGGATGAGCACGTGGGCGCGCGCGACCTGGTGCTGCAATTCTCGCGGCCCTTCGCCGACCGCATGCTGGGGGCCATCCCGGAGCTCTCGCCCTTGCAGGATCTGCTGGAGGGCGCGGCGCGCGGATTGCAGTTTCCTGATGCGCTGGGCAGGTCGCTCATCCCGCTGATGCAGGACCTGGCCCAGGCCAGTGGCGCGCGCCGTGTGGTGCTGATGATGAGCGTGCTGGAACAGCTGGCCTCCTGCCGCGAACGCAGGCCGCTGGCCGGACCGGGCTACGACCTGGATGCCCAGCGGCACATGTCGTCCACCATCAACCAGGTGCTTTCCTGCATCCGCCAGAACCTCGGCGGCAACCTGCGCGAGAGCGATGTGGCCGAACTGGCGGGGATGAGCGTAAGCAGCTTTACGCGCTTCTTCAAGCGGCATACGGGCTGCACCTTCATCCAGTACCAGAACGGATTGCGCCTGAACGAAGCCTGCGAATTGCTGATGTGCACCGAACTGAGCGTGACCGAGGTGTGCTACCGGGTCGGGTTCAACAATCTTTCCAATTTCAATCGCCAGTTCCTGGCCCACAAGGGCATGCCGCCCTCGCGCTTCCGTGCGCTGCACCGGCTCAATGATGAAGTCCGGGCGGTGGCGTAGCGCCTCTCCACTTGCACGCAAAGGAAAATGATTTGAGCTATCTCGGCATCGACCTCGGCACTTCCGAAGTCAAGCTCGTCCTCACCGACGACGACTCCCACGTCATCGCCACCAGCAGCGCCCGCCTGCGGGTGGACAACCCGCATCCGCTGTGGTCCGAGCAGGCGCCGCAGGCCTGGTGGAACGCCACGCTCGACGCCATCGCCGCGTTGCGCGCCGAGGCCCCGCAAGCCTTCCAGGCCCTGCGCGGCATCGGCATCTCCGGCCAGATGCATGGCGCGACCCTGCTGGATCGCAACGGCAATGTATTGCGTCCGGCCATCCTGTGGAACGACATGCGCGCCCATGCGGAATGCGTCGAGCTGGAAGCACTGGTGCCGGATGCGCCCGCCATCACCGGCAATCGGGCCATGCCGGGTTTCACGGCACCCAAACTGCTGTGGCTGTCGAAATACGAACCGGCGGTGTACCGCGCCATCGACAAGGTCTTGCTGCCCAAGGATTACCTGGGCTGGAAGCTGACGGGAGAATTCGTCTCCGAGATGTCGGACGCGGCCGGCACGCTCTGGCTGGATGTGGCGCAGCGCGACTGGTCCGACCGCATGCTGGCGGCCACCGGGCTGGATCGCAGCCACATGCCGCGCCTGGTCGAAGGCAGTGACGTGGCCGGCCAGTTGCGTGAGGAGTTGCGGCGCGAATGGGGCATCAACGGCCCGGTGGTGGTGGCCGGTGGCGCCGGAGACAATGCGGCCAGCGCCGTGGGTATCGGCGTGATCCAGGCGGGCGATGCTTTCTTGTCGCTGGGCAGTTCTGGCGTCTTGTTCGCTGCCACGGCACGGCATGCGCCCAATCCACAGCAAGGTGTGCATGCGTTCTGCCACTGCCTGCCGGGGCAATGGCATCAGATGAGCGTGATCCTGTCGGCCGCTGCCAGCCTGCATTGGCTCTCGGGCGTGACGGCGCGGCCGGTGGGCGAATTGGTGGCAGGGGCGGAGCGATTGACGGCGACGCAGCAGGCACAGGCTCCCTTGTTCCTGCCGTATCTGAATGGCGAGCGCACGCCGCACAATGATGCGACGGCCAAGGGCGTGCTGTTCGGCATGACGCCCGCGCATGAGACTGCGCATCTGGCCTATGCGGTGATGGAAGGCGTGGCCTTTGCGATGGCCGATGGCTATGCCGCCTTGCAGGCTGCAGGCACTACGCTGGAGAGTGCGGCTTTTGTGGGCGGCGGGTCACGCAGTGCGTTCTGGGGGGAGCTGTGTGCTACCGCCCTGGGGATGCCTCTGCGACGGCATGCAGGGGCGGAAGTGGGGGCGGCGTTGGGGGCGGCGAGGCTGGGGAGGNTGGCGCGGACGGGGGAGGATGCGGCCAGCGTGTGTACCGCTCCCCAAATTGAACAGACCTATCAACCAGTCACTGCGCATCAGGACCAGAGCGCCCGCAGACTGGAGCGTTACCGCAGCCTCTACCGCGCGTTACGCGGCGAGTTTGCGGCCTTCGCCGGGGCATAAGCCCGGGCTGGCTTACTGTTCCTCCTCGCCCTGCTCCTTCTTGACCTCCGCAAACTTCGCCGCCATGGTCGGATTGCCGCGCGTCAGGCGCTTGATGGTCACATCCTGCGCCTTGTCATTGGCCAGCCGCAGGTTGCGGTCGGTGCCGAGCAGGGCTTCCTTGGTCTTCTGCAGGTGGTCGATGGACTTGTCGATCTCGTCGATGGCGGTCTGGAAGCGGCGCGAGGCCAGGTCGTAGTTCTTGGCGAACGCCGCCTTGAAGGTGTCCAGCTCGGATTCGAAATTGGTGATGTCGATGTTCTGCGCCTTCACCACCGCCAGTTCATTCTTGTATTTCAGCGAATTGAGCGCGGCGTTCCTCAGCAGCGTGATGATGGGAATGAAGAACTGGGGACGCACCACGTACATCTTCGGGTAGCGGTGAAATACATCCACAATCCCGGTGTTGTACAGCTCGCTCTCCGGCTCCAGCAGCGAGACCAGCACGGCGTATTCGCAGCCCTTCTCCTGGCGGTCCTTGTCCAGTTCCTTGAGGAAATCTTCATTGCGATTCTTGGTCGCAGTGCGATCGCTCTCGTTCTTCATCTCGAACATGATGGAGACGATCTCGGTGCCACCTTCATCCGTATCACGGAAGATGTAGTCGCCCTTGCTGCCGCTGCGCGCATCGTTGTCCTTCTCGAAATACGCACGCGGGAAGGCGGTGGCGCGGATGCGGTTGAATTCCGTTTCGCAGTGCTGCTCCAGGGTCTCGCCGACCATCTTGGTGGAGAGCCGCGCCTTCATGTCGCGCAGGCGCTCGATCATGTCTTCGCGGTCCTTCAGCTGGGTCTCGTATTTGTCCTTCAGTGATTTCTCGGCCAGCTGCTTTTCCAGCTCGGCGTGCATCAGCTTGCTCTTGAGTTCGTCGCGCTGTTTCTCCACCGCGCCGACGGCTTCGTTGACAGCCAGCTTCTGGGTCAGGGCGATGGAATCCATCTTCGCTTTGAGGGCCTGGATCTCGGCATCCTTCTCGCTGGCGGTCTGCTGCAGCTGCTGGGCCAGGCGCGCCTGGGCCAGTTGCTGGTCGGCGAGCTTTTCCCTGCGGGCCTGCTCCAGATCGTTGGCCAGCTTGTCACGCTCGCGCTCCACGTTGGCCATGGCTTCGGCCACGGCCATCTTCTGCGCCATCTCGCCGGCTTCCAGACGCGCTTTCAATTCCTGGATCTCGGCATCGCGCGCCGCGGCCGCCTTCTGCAACTCGGCTTCGGACTTGGCGCGTGCCAGTTCGATGGCGTTGCGCTTGTCCTGCTCGGCCAGTTCCAGACGCTCATGCAATTGCTGCTCGAAGGCGCTGTCGCGCACTTGCGAGAGGATGTCGGCGTAACCGGCTTCATCGATCTTGAAGGCTTTGCCGCAGTGGGGGCAGATGATGTCGTGCATGGCTGTTCGGATCCTGTTCTTGACGAATGGCCGCTAGCTTAACGGATCACGCCCGTCATGCAGAGAGAGAAAACGAGGAAAGAAAACGGAAGAAAAGGCAGAAATGCGAAAAGCCCGCACAAGGCGGGCTTTTCTGAATTTGGTGGAAAGTGCAAGGTTTGAACTTGCGACCCCTGCAGTGTGAATGCAGTGCTCTACCACTGAGCTAACCTTCCGTACCTGACTGGCTTTTTGCTGCAGCGCCAATCGAGAAGCGAGATTATGCCAACGTTTTTCGGCCTGCGCAAGTGCTTCGTAAATAATTCTTCATTTTTTATCGACAGCGCTGCCGGGCAACGACAACGGCCTCACCACTGCGCCGCTTCACGCCGCCTCTGCAGCCGCTTCCGGCGGCGGCGGTTCAAAGCGCCACACGCAGCTGCCGCGCGCTTCCTTGTCGAGCTGGTTGAGCACGTCTTCATGCAAACCCAGTTCTTCCTCGCTGGCGGCCACCACGATCACTTCGGCCAGCGGGGCCAGTTCCAGCTTGCCCTCGCCTTCGCTGACTTCTTCCTCCGCCCCCAGGTCCATGGTCAGCGAATTCTGGCCGCGCGTCATCGACAGATAGACTTCGGCCAGCAGCTCCGCATCCAGCAGCGCGCCGTGCAGCACGCGATGGGCGTTGGAGATGCCGTAACGGTCACACAAGGCGTCGAGCGAATTGCGGCGGCCCGGGTGCAGCTCCTTGGCCATCTGCAGCGAGTCCACCACATCGGAGACGTGCTCCTTGAACGGCGGCAGGCCCAGCAAGGCCAGTTCCGCATCCAGGAAGCCGACGTCGAAAGGCGCGTTGTGGATGATGATCTGGGCACCGCGCACATAGTCCAGGAACTCGGCGGCGATCTGCTTGAAGGTCGGCTTGTCGGCCAGGAATTCGGTGGTCAGGCCGTGGACGGCGAGCGCGCCTTCTTCGGAGTCACGCTCGGGATTGATGTAGAAGTGAAGATTCTTGCCCGACAGCTGGCGGTTGAGCACCTCCACACAGCCGATTTCCAGGATGCGGTTGCCGTTGCGCGGCGAAAGGCCCGTGGTTTCGGTATCGAGGATGATCTGACGCATGCTTGCTCCTGCTGATGTTGTTTGCTGCTAAAACACTGATATGAAAGAAAACGCCGGGCCGGTCAGCCTATGCTGTCCACGCCCCGGTTGGCCAGCTGGTCGGCGCGCTCATTGCCGGCGTGGCCGTTGTGGCCGCGCACCCAGCGCCATTCCACCTGATGCTGCTGCTGGGCGGCATCGAGCGCCTGCCACAGGTCGGCGTTCTTGACCGGCTCCTTGCTGGAGGTCTTCCAGCCGCGCGCCTTCCAGCCGTGGATCCACTCGCTGATGCCCTTCTGCACGTACTGGCTGTCGGTGTGCACCACCACCTCGCAGGGACGCTTGAGGGCGTTCAGGGCCTGGATCACCGCCATCAGTTCCATGCGGTTGTTGGTGGTATTGGGCTCGCCACCGAAGATTTCCTTCTCCTTGCCCCCGGCCACCAGCAACGCACCCCAGCCGCCACGGCCGGGATTGCCCTTGCAGGCGCCATCGGAATAAATCTCTACTTTGTCCATGCTCTTCACTTCAATCTGGTTGCGTATGCGCATTTGCGCATGACAGGCGGGCCGCGATGATACCTGATCGCGCCGACACGCCCTTGTTTCAATCGGTTTTGTGGATGCGGTTGGTCACCGGCACGCCGCGCGGGGCCTTCAGCTTCTGGCGCTGCAGGGCCGGGCCGATCAGGCGCATGCCGGGCACCCGCTTGATGGCCTGGACGATGTAGACCGCACCGAAATACGGCCACCAGCGGTCGCCGGCCTTCTCCATGAAACCGAAACGGTCCAGCCATTGCGCCGTCTCGCAGGGCGGCGCGTAGCAGCCGAAGTGGCCGCGGTTGACTTCCATGTTCAGCAGCTTCAGCCAGTCCTTCAGGCGCGGCAGGCGGATGAACTCGCCATCCTGCGGCAGGAAGTGCGCGCCGGTCAGGCGTCCGGCCACCTGGCGCATGCCCCACAGGCTGCTGGGATTGAAGCCGCAGATGATGACCTGCCCTTCCGGGATCAGCACCCGCTCCACCTCGCGCAGCACCTGGTGCGGCTCGGCGGCGAATTCCAGGACGTGCGGCAGCACCACCAGGTCCAGGCTCTGGGTGGCAAAGGGCAGTTCGCCGAAATTCTGCGTCACTACCTGGGGGATTTCCAGCTCGGATTGCCCTTCCACCGGCATGCGGTTGTCGGCCAGCCAGCGATAGGGCATGCGGTTGGCCTGCAGGGCGTGGATCTGGGGGGAACCGATCTGCACGGCGTTGAAGCCGAAGATGTCGGCCGTCAGCGCATTGAGGTGATGCTGCTCCCACTGGCGCAGGTAATCGCCGATGGGCGTCTGCAACCAGGCGGCCAGGTCTATAATTTCCGCGTTGTTCGCAGTCACAGCAGTTTCAGCCTTGTCAGCCATCTCTTCTTTCGCGCCTCATGACCCAGCCAGCCAAGCCAGCTCAAGCAGATCAGAAAACTTCATTGGACGTCCTGGCCGTACCGGCGTTCGACGACAACTACCTGTGGATCATCCATGACGGGCGCCATGCCGCCGTGGTCGACCCCGGCGACGCGGTCCCCGTCCTGGCCGCATTGCAGGCCGAGGGCCTGACGTTGGCCGCTATTCTACTGACTCATCACCACGCTGACCATGTCGGCGGTGTGGTCGAGCTCGCGCGCAGCGCCGTGAGCGACGAATTCCCGGCCATCCCGGTCTACGGGCCGGCGCGCGAGCAATCCCGCATCAAGGGGATGACGGTCCCGCTGCACGGGAATGACGAAGTGACGATCCCTTCTCTGGGCCTCTCGCTGCAGGTCATCGACGTGCCCGGCCACACATTGGGCCATATCGCGTATTACTCGGCAGAACAGGGTTTTGTCTTCTGCGGCGACGCCCTCTTTGCCGGTGGCTGTGGCCGCCTCTTCGAAGGCACCCCGGGACAGATGGTCGAGTCACTGGCCAAGCTCAGCAGCCTGCCGGGTGAGACCCAGGTGTATTGCGCCCACGAGTACACGCTCTCCAACCTCAAGTTCGCCGCCGAGGTCGAGCCCGGCAATGCCGAGCTCAGCGCTCGCATCCAGCGTGAGCGCGTCAAGCGGGACCAAGGGGAAGCCACCGTGCCGACCAGCATTGCCCTGGAGCGCGCGACCAATCCCTTCCTGCGCGCCAATGAAAAAGAAATCCAGGAATCGCTGCAAAAGGCGGGCCGATTGACGGAGTTGAATGAAGTTAGCAGCTTTGCAGCGCTGCGCGAATGGAAGAATACCTACAGATAACGCCAAATTGAGGACCAGTTAGACGCAAAAACCAGCGAAATCAAGGACTTGGCTTTGTAACAGAGGCCAATTTTTGCTTGACTGGCGAAAAGGGTCTTCCGTACACTCCTCCAATTCCCCAAATTGGGCACCAGTGTTTTTACGAACTTTTACGAAACGCTGTCCACTCTGCACCACGCCGGGGAAACTCGCAGCTTCCGACCTTGCATTACCGTCAACCTGCACGCGCCCGTGATCGGACTGATCCGGATTCCGCCGGCAGGAGGTGTCGAGCTTCATCACAGCTCTGCAACGGAAGCGCCGCACCCAACTTTTGCCTCTGGCACAGGATATCGCCCACATGCAGCGTACTTTGAAACAACTCGCCATTGCCGCCCTGTTCTGCGCTGGTACCCCGCTGCTCTCCCACGCCAACGATATCTCGATCTACCCCGCCCCCTTCAATGCGATCAATCCCGAACTGGCCGGCAATGCCCTGCCAGGGATGAATGACATCGACATCTGGACGCGCATTCGCAAGGGCTTCGGGATTCCTGATCTGGACAATTCGCTGGTGGAGAGCCAGACCCAGTGGTACAGCTCCCGTCCCGACTACATCCAGCGCACCACGGTGCGCGCCTCGCGTTATCTGTTCCACGTGGTGCAGGAACTGGAAAAGCGCGGCATGCCCACCGAACTGGCGCTGCTGCCCTTCATCGAATCGGCCTTCAACCCGGAAGCCCTCTCCACCGCAAAGGCGGCCGGCATGTGGCAGTTCATCCCCTCCACCGGGCGTGACTACAACCTCAAGCAGAACATGTTCACCGACGAGCGCCGCGACGTGCTGGCCTCGACCGATGCCGCCCTGACCTATCTGCAGAAGCTCTACGGCATGTTCGGCGACTGGCAGCTGGCGCTGGCGGCCTACAACTGGGGCGAAGGTTCGGTGCAGCGCGCCGTGAACCGCAACCTGGCGGCCGGCCTGCCGATCGACTTCAATACGCTGTCGGCGCAAATGCCCAACGAGACCCGCAACTACGTGCCCAAGCTGCAGGCGGTCAAGAACATCATCGCCAACCCGGCCGCCTTCGACATCGCCCTGCCCAAGGTGGACAACCAGCCCTACTTCGTCACCATCGGCAAGACCCGCAATATCGACGTGAAGGTCGCCGCGCAACTGGCCGAGCTGTCGCTGGATGAATTCAAGGCGCTGAACCCGCAATTCAACCGCCCCGTCATCATCGGCGGCGAAGATACCAAGATCCTGCTGCCGGAAAGCAATGCCGAGAAGTTCAAGTCCAACATGTCCAAGTGGACCCAGGCTTTCTCGACCTGGACCGCGCACACCGTCTCCAGCGCCCGTGAGCGCATCGAGACCATCGCCAGCAAGTTCGGCACTACGCCTGAGGTGATCCGCAGCGTCAACCAGATCCCGCCGCGCATGGTCCTGAAGGCTGGCTCGACCATTCTGGTCCCGAAGAATGAAGAGACCGCCGCGCTCGATACCGACCTGACCCCGGAAATCGCTGACAACGCCCGTCTGGCCATCGCCCCGGATGTGCCGGAAACCCGCCGCATCTATGTCAAGGCAGGCAAGCGCGACACCCTGGCCGGCATCGCCAGCCGCTACCGCGTGAGCGTGGCGCAGATCAAGGAATGGAATGGCCTGAAGCGTGACACCCTGGCCGCCGGCCAGAGCCTGCAGCTGCAAGTGCCCAATGCCGCCGCCCACGCCGCACCGACGCGCGTAGCGGCCACGCACCACGCTGCCCCGGCACGCCGCCAGGTGGCATCGGCCAAAGCCCCGGTGCGCAAGGCGGCACCGGCACCGGCGCGCAAGGTCGCCGGCAAGCCGCTGACGCTGGCCTCGGGCAACGGCGCCCGCAAGCAATAATCCGGAGGAAACCGGAGGAGACCCGGGCGGCTCGGCCGCCCACAACAAGAAGACGCGCCCCAA
>JGI24891J29808_1000306_pt1 | contig 39823 bp, 53 predicted proteins | sample FreactcultuFSWF8_FD_29808 | JGI IMG/M metagenome (IMG submission 29808) | reverse complement strand
CCCGTGAGAAGATTCTCTCCAACCGCGTCGCCGCCCCCGCCCGTGCCGGTGCCGTTGCCCCCGCCGATGTTTTCATCCCCGCTGGTAACACTGGTATGGAGCCCGGAAAGACCTCTTTCTTCCAGGCTCTCGGTGTCCCCACCAAGATTGCCCGTGGTACCATTGAAATTACCTCGGACCTGAAGCTCGTTGAGGCCGGCAGCAAGGTCGGTGCCTCCGAGGCCACCCTTCTCAACATGCTGAACATCTCTCCCTTCACCTACGGTATGGGTATTGCTCAGATCTACGACCAGGGCCAGACCTTCGATGCCAGCGTCCTCGACATCGAGGAGAGCCAGCTCCTCAAGGCCTTCACCAGCGCCATCACCACCATCGCCACCATCTCTCTGGCCATCAACTACCCCACCCTGCCTTCGGTCATGCACTCCCTTGTCAACTCCTACAAGAACGCCATCTCGGTCGCCATCGAGATCGACTACGAGTGGGAGGCCATCCACGAGCTCAAGGACCGCATCGCCAACCCCGACGCTTACGCCTCTGCTGCTCCCGCCGCCGGCTCTGCTCCCGCTGCTGGTGACGCTCCTGCTGCCGCCAAGGAGGAGGAGAAGGAGGGTAAGAACAATTCGTTTGGAGTACTACTTCAGATCAAGAAGCTAATCATTTTATTACAGAGTCCGAGGAGGACGACGACATGGGCTTCGGTCTGTTCGACTAAGCGTGTCGCCTACCATAGATTTTCTAGAAAAAGAAAACAAATCCCCGTCTCCAAAATGGCCGTCAGGTTTCCCAGTGACATTTACTCACAGCCAGCGCCTACTTCTCAAATGGTCAGTATCATCTTTTCACTTTCCAACGCTCCTTCGCGGATGATTATACATTTTTAACCCCGAGATCTTCAATGAAGATTAAACCGCAACAACAACACTCTAATTTTTTCATGACGCACATTACCATCACATTCTTGCTCTACAACGTTTATCTGTTGAACTAGACTGACTGAGATGACAGATACATGTAACGTGAAATGTTCCTCATCCACCGGTCTATTCGGTTTATGCTTGACTTACGTCTACTCGTATCCAAAACACATGAAAATACCAATTTCCTCCCAAACTCTTGCATACACCTTGGCTTGAACTGTTGTCTGTCGCTACATCCGCGTGAGCATATCTCTCCTCGTCACTAGGGTTGTGCTGCCAATATGCCCCCATGTCGTCCGAAAAGAGCTTGAGGCTTAGGCTTTTGGCAAGTCCGAGTCCTCTGTAGTCCTTCTCAACATGCAGTGTTGTCAGTGAAGCATCTAATCCCAGGAAGCCCCAGGCAATGGGCGTAGATGCAGTTGATCCCCCTTGTTCATGGTATATCGCGACGCTAGGCAACTTGCGTAGAGTTCTATCCTGACGAGGAATCTGTGTGCGTGATTTGACCAACCCATAGTCTTTCGGATCCACTTTGCCATATGCAAAGCCAGGAGGTAGACTGCGAGGAACCACACTGTACCTGCGTGAGCCGTGTTGTTGCTGAAGATGCTGTGTTTCAATCACTTACTCGTTTCTAAGATCAAAGATGTACTTCTGATAGGGCATGTCTGAACCGACAAAGCTCGAGTCGAGAAGGCCGAGTCTCTTCAATATGGCGACTGTAGAGCTATGGACAGCTCCAAGCAAGACAACCTTTTCATTCATCAAGTGCTTTTCATACTGATCCCGGTCAACGCTCCCATTGCCATTGGTATCTGCAGGGAGACTTGTAGACTTGTCCGAGCCCGTGATGGGACTCGATGCTTGGGGAATGATTTCAGCCTTGCTGATCTCCTTCAATAAAGATCTGACAAGGTCGTCTGCTTGTGGAAGCCATGAATCGTCTGCTGGTGTATCGTGTTCCCAACTGGCAGCAATCCAGACCTCAGTTTCTGGTCTGCAAGTACGATCAACGAAGGCCACTATCCATGGGCTGCTTGGAACCTTTCCGTGAGTCAAGATGGTAAGATCGACGGAGCTGAATAACCGCGAGCCTGGTGTGAAGTGTCCAAATTGGAGTCGTCGGTATAGAGCAATGCATGTTGGCAAGCATGGATTGAGCCATTGGATCAGAGCTTGCTTCGAATCAAGTGGTAGCGCGAACATGCCGACGTGAGGTGTCGTTGTCATAGATCTTGAACAGTTGTCACAGAATAGGTGGAATTTGAGCAGAGGGCGGAGGAAACAAGAGATTAATATATAACCACGATCCCGTGCTTTGAATGACTAACTTCAGCCTGCCGTGTTTCCCGGTGTCTTCAGCGCCCAACGCCTTCTTTTTGGATGGAAAGAGAACCCACCGCACGATAAGTGCAGGAAGACGATGTAATGGACTTGGAAAACGAGAAACCTCGTGCTGTTCTATAGAATGCCGCAAACGCTACCCACAAGCATAGAAAAAAAGGAATTGTAAAGGAGCATGAGTTGCCCAAGATGGGCCATTGATAAGCACCAATCCGGGCTCCTCTTATTTCATGTCATAACGTCGTTTACTGCGAGGCGCATTGTACTCTCTCCCCACCTGCGTGCATCTCCTCATCGTCGTCCTCGCCCATGGCGGCGCGTTGTGCGCGGGCCGATTCACGGCTGGGATCAACCTTGTCGAGCGTGAAGTCTTCGGTCATGGCGTCTTGTGGAGGAACATTCTGGGGCGAGCGAGGGGGCAGAACGCTCTCAAGAGCGGCCTTCTGCTCGTCGGTCATGGCGCCGCCATCGGGACCGGGCAGGACCTCGGGGAACTTGACGTCGAACTGGATGTAGAGGTTGCCGAAGTCGTGATGTCTGTATGAGGGCATACCTTGACCTCTGATAACCTTGATTTCGCCTGTTCGTGTGGTCAGCATGCTGAATTCGACTTGCGATATTTAGGAAACGTACCAGGAGAGATAACCTCGCCAGGCTTGATCTCAACAGTGAGCCACCTCTCGTCAAGGTGCTCGATGTAAATGGCACCACCAGCGAGAGCAGTCAAAAGATCGATCTCAGCCTGATAGAAAAGGTCGTCGCCCTTGCGCTGGAAGCGAGCGTGGGGCTTCTGCTCGATCTCGAATTGAACATCACCGGGCTCGACACCAGGCATCTGGTCACCTTCTCCACGGAAGTCGATCTTGGTACCACTCTGAACACCCTTGTCGACGTGAACGTGGAGGACCTTGCGCTCAACAGTGGTCTTCTTTCCGTGACACTGCTTGCAGCGGTCCTTCTCGCGGATGATCTCGCCTTCTCCATTGCAGTCGGGGCAGACGGTTTGGAAGCGCTGGATCATGGGGCCCATCTGGCGCATCATCATCTTCATACCCTGACCGTTACAGCCTGTGCATGTCTTGACAGCGCCCTCCTTGCCGCCGCGACCGTCACACTTAGGGCACATGACGGACTTTTGCAAGGCGAGCTTGGAAATCTTGCCCTTGTACATGTCCTCAAGAGAGACCTTGTGGACGTGGTGGATGGTGCGAGCCTTCTTGGGGCCGGTTTCACGCATGCCGCCGCCGAACATGCCACCAAAGCCGCCGCCGCCGCCGAAGAATTGCGAGAAGAGGTCTTCTGCGTTCATGCCACCGCCCATGCCGCCTTGCTCAAGTCCCTCTTCACCATATTGATCGTAAAGTTGGCGCTTTTCTGAGTCGGCAAGGATTTCGTATGCGTGTGAGAGTTCCTTGAACTTTTCGGCGGCTTCTGGTGAGGGGTTCTTGTCTGGGAGAGAGTCAGTCTCGGCCACTTTAATGGTCCGATGAACACATACCAGGGTGGTACTTGAGAGCGCCCTTGCGGTATGCCGACTTGAGCTGGGACTCTGATGCATCGGGAGCAACGCCCAGAGTCTCGTAGAATTTCGTGTCCTTGACCATGGCGCCGGTGAGTTGATGGATGGGAGAGTGTGATAGACGCGCGGACAGAAGCGAATGTAGAAAAAAACTGGAAGGGGTATCAAATCAACAGATAAAAAGCCAAGGTCTGGAGTTGAAGAGTAGTAAGCGCAGGCTCTGAGAGGGTTCAGAGGATCAAGAGGGCTTGGGAAGGCGATTGATTTGACTCCGATAGGCTTTCTAGAGCCTTCGATGATTTTCTCCCGACTGGCCCCTACCAACGCCAAGCCTCTCACTTCTATGCTCCGAAACTCACTCGCTTGCACTCAATGAGACTCGTGAGACAAACATCAAGCTGCTGAAGCGAATACAGCATGGGACTAGCTAGACATCGATCAATCAACCCATGCTTGATTTTCCTGTTCTGCCTGCAGATTGGCTTGTACGTGTACTCACTCAGCCAGTGTAGTTATGCAGCCCATGTCTAGCAAGAATACAAAAACAGAGCACCTTCTACATAAACATCAGTCAGTCAAATCGACGCTTCCCAAGTTCTGTTTGCAGTCATGTTTGTAGAAACATCCTGTTGGCCTTAAGACAGCCCATTTACCGTGATTTTACTACGAGTACCGGCTTCGGAACTGCCAGACTCGAGCTAGCCAAACCAAAACTCTGTTCGTCTGGGGTTCTACCTCTAACCATCCATCAACACACGTTCACCAGGTCAAACATGGAAAGCGATATTGGTTTCCAGGCTGCTCTTGAAGAGGCAAGAAAAGGCGCTGCCGAAGGTGGTGTGCCAATCGGTGCTTGCCTCGTTGGTGCAGACGGCAAGATTCTGGTAGGTGCGACAGAGGTCGTCATGGGCTCGGGCTTAATTGATGTATGATTTCAAGGGCCGTGGTCACAATTTGAGAATGCAAAATGGTTCTCCTACCATTCACGTAGGTGCTTGAGATACACTGAAGACATTGCACGATGCTAAGAAACACAAGGCCGAAATTGGTGCTCTTGAGAATGCTGGACGACTTCCCGCTACTGCCTATCAAGGAGCCACTATGTACACGACTCTCTCACCCTGCGACATGTGCACTGGAGCTTGCATTCTCTACAAGGTCAAGCGCGTCGTTCTCGGTGAGAACAAGACCTTTGTCGGTGGCGAAGACTACCTCAAGCAGAGAGGTATCGAGGTTGTCAACGTCAATTCGGCCGAATGTGAAGATTTGATGAAGAAGTTTATCAACGAACACCCCGAGGAGTGGTGAGTGTCTCAGTCCGCCAGCAGCCATACCATTATTGACATATATCGATGCAGGAACGAGGACATTGGTGAGCAGTAGATTCCGGAGATCCGCTTCACCAATCGCTGGTCATCATGTTTCGGTCGTGCATCTTTTGCTCTGCGGCATGTAGAGCAGAAGTTTTGGTTGTTGTATCTTGGAGCCCTAAAGCATCATTCGCAACGGTATATAATTGGAATGGCCAGATCTTCATCTACCTGAAAGCTCGTGAATCTGTTCAAAGAAAAATTTGAGGTCATCGGGATTGACGAAAGGAGTGATTCCTAAGGATGTTAGTATCGGGATATGTAGAAAAGAGGATGGTGCTTACCATGGCCAAGGTTGGCGATCCAGCCCTGCTTGCCACCACCGAAACCCTCTACCATCTCCTTGACGACAGCTGTAATGGCTTCTCTGCCACCGTAGAGAACACCAGGGTCAGCGTTTCCTTGGAGGACCTTGCCTTTCTTCTGAGCAATGGCGTAGGCCTCCTTAGGCGAGTGTAGCCAGTCAAGACCGATGACGTTGTAGGCAGTATCGCAGAGGTCATCAAGAGCGTACCAGGCACCCTTCGCGAAGACAGTCATTGGGACGACTTCCTGGTTGAGCTCTCGGAGGCGGTTAGGCAGGTGGTCGGCAATGTAGGTCAAGTAGGGCAGAGAAAACTCCTTGAAAGAGGTGGGGGACAGCTCGCCAGCCCATGAGTCAAAGACCTGGACAATCTGCAGAGAGGGGTCAGCAAGAGGTGAGGTGTAGAGTTAGACATGACGAACCTGAGCACCGGCAACGACTTGCAGGGCAAGGTATTCGACACAAAGCTCGGCGATCTTTTGCAGCAGCTTCTTGCTCTCTTGCGGGTACTTGAAGATCCAAGTCTTGACCTGCTTGAACATCTTGGTACCACCACCTTCGACCATGTAGCTGAGCAGAGTCCAGGGAGCACCGCAGAAGCCGTAGAGCGGTACGCGACCGTCGAGCTTTTGTCTGGTCAAGGTGATGGCCTTGTATACGTAGTCCAGAGTCTCCTTGACATCAACGTCTCTTTCCATGATTTCCTGGTACTGCTTGTCGTCGGGGGACATCAAGGGGTCAGGGAAATGGGGACCCTTCTTGTCGACCATGATGACTTCCATACCCATGGCCTGAGGGATGACGAGGATGTCCGAGAAGATGATGGCGCCATCAATGAGTCCAGCAAAGCGATCGATAGGCTGGAGAGTCAGGGTAGAGGCGATTTCGGGCGAGCGACAGCACTCGAAGAAGTCGTGAGAGCCTTTGGCCTCGTGGTATTCGGGGAGGTAGCGACCAGCCTGGCGCATGACCCACATGGGCGGACGCTCGACCTTCTCACCACGCGCTGTGCGCAGGAGAAGGTCGTTCTTCATGGGTGCAAATTCGGGCATGTTGGCGCTTGTTCCTGCTGAGATACGTCTTGACAGCGTCTTGACATGGGCTGCACTTTTGTTCGATCCAAGGCCAGACGACGCGAGCTTCGCTGCTCCGCCCCGCCTCCATCGACATCATGGACCAGCACGAACCTTTTTTTTTGTTCCTACCCTCGGCTGCTTAACCAAGCGCCGCAAATGACTTGACTGGGTCATCGACAATGTTCAGACGGGCTCGTCTGCCCTTCGCTCTCTTCGGACGCACCCTTCCAAGGAAGTCGCTACTTGCTCCTTCCCATACCACTCGCGGAGCCAAAACTAAGAGCACCATCAAATTCCATCATCTACCACAAGGCGCTCTTGCCCCTCTTCCACTCCCATCACTCGAAGACGATGCCGAGTCTCAAGTCCAGGTCTATCCGCGTGTCATACAGCAGCACTTGAACAATGTCAACAAGTTCTCCGACTGTGTTGTACTTACCCGTATAGGCAACTTCTACGAGCTGTATGGCGAGCAAGCCGAACAGTATGCTCCTCTCCTCAATCTCAAAGTCGCCCAAAGAAAAACTGGTCTTGGTCCTGTTGCCATGGCCGGTTTCCAGTTTACTCAATTGGACCGTTTCCTAAAGTCTCTCGTGCAGGGCTTGAACAAGCATGTTGCCATCAGCGAAGAGGTTAAAAATTCTCCTGCCGACCAGGTCAAGAATGGTGGTCTTCTCTACAACCGAAAGGTATCACGCATCGTCACCGCCGGTACCTTGGTCGATGAAACCTTTATGGATCCTTTCGAAAACAACTTTCTACTGAGTATTCATGCCAATCTGCACACGACCGACACAGCCTCCTTTCATGGAGGTACAGATGTCGGTCTCACATGGGTAGACCTCTCGAGCGGTGACTTTTTCACTCAGCGCACAGACATAGCCTCGCTCGGCTCTGTCGTTGCTCGTATAGGAGCTCGTGAGATTGTTCTAGATGCTAGCTTTGAACAGGTCGATCGGAACCAGCTCGATCGTCTTTTGGGTCATGGAGGCCATGCTGTAACATACCACATCGCAAACCCAGAGTTTTGTACCATCAAACAATGGGCTCCGATGCTAGAAAAACCTGTCTCTCAAGTTGAATGCCGTTCCTTCTCAGAACAGGAGGTACTGGCAGGCTCATTGCTGTTAGATTATGTCAAAGGCAGGTTGCTTGAGCTGAACGTTTCTCTGAGATGTCCCATCCGCCGCAATCAGGGTGATTATATGAGTATTGACAAGCAGACCCTGAAAGCCTTGGAGATTCGATCCACTCTCCGAGACGGCCTCTTCCAGGGCAGCCTGCTGCATGCAATTCGAAGAACGACTACTAAAAGTGGCGCACGACTGTTAAACCAGAGACTAGGTATCATGCGTTCTCTGTCATTTGTATTGCACTAGCACTAATCATATGGTCTTGACAGTGTCACCGTCGATGTCACTTCCTGTAATCAACGCCCGTTTAGATCTAGTATCCGAACTGCGAGAAGAGGATCAACTGCGAGAAGAGACAATGTCTGCGCTGCGGAGGACAACGGATGTTCTGCGATTGTTACAGCGATTCTCTATTGGCAAGGGTGATGCCGACGATCTTCTGGCTCTAGCCAAAACAATTCAAATCATCAGTCAGATTGTGGATATGACGACTGGCCCTTTGTCTATCCAAACGAATTCTTCCTCGACAATCTCTTCGCTGAGAGCATTAATTGGTCGTCTTGATCTGGCAGGCCCCTTGAAGTTAGCGGACCGTATCTTGGAAGCCATTGATGAGGATGGTCTTTCTCAACAGCACTTGGCAGAAGAAGCAGAAGCTGTCGGTGTTGCAGAACTCGCAGAACAGATCGCCGAAGCAGAGGAGCCCCAAACCAGGTCAACCAAGCGTGGCAAATCAAGCACAAAGAAGCCCGCAGTGGTTACAGACCTCAACGCTGGAGAATACTGGATTATGCGAAAAAGGCAGGTTCATCACGAGGCTAGATGACTCGGCGCATTTCTGACTCTTCCCAGTGCAAGTACAACTTTAAAACTAGGACATCAAAATCTCGATGATATTCTGGATGAGAAGGCACAACTTTTCGAGCGCTTGCGAGCAGATATAGGTATTCATGCCAACTGATGTTCATGTGCCGGACTAATAGAAGCAGGCAACACGATAGTCCTCAAATGGACTCCACAGCTGGGACATTTCTGTCAAGTCAGAGGCAAGGACGTTCGGGCAGACATTCCAGACGCCAGAAATGTCAGCTCCACTAAAAACACCAGAGCGTTTTATCTTCCGGACTGGTCACACTTGGGATCACGATTGGAAGACGCAAAGATGCGCATCCGCACCGAAGAGCAGCGAGTGCTGAACGATCTTCGAAAACGGGTAGGCTTTGAGGGCTCTGAATTTCTTTATATCTGCTAACGAGAAGTTCAGGTGATTGAAAACCTAGTCAAGCTCAGACGTAATGCTAGTATACTCGACGAGTTAGACGTCGGCTGCTCTTCTGCAGTTATGGCAAAAGAGAGGAATCTTGTGAGGCCAATCTTGAACTCTGGGTAAGAGCCATCGGTTTCATCGGTCGCATCTGTACTGATCTTGGTCTAGAGTCTCCCATAAAATAATCGGCGGTCGCCATCCGATGGTAGATGTAGGACTACAAGAACAAGGTCGACTGTTTACCGCAAATGACTGCACCGTTGGAGGGGATGAAAGCATTCTTCTGATTACTGGGTAACTTTTCTGTTTTCTTGATCGACAAATATGCTGATGCTCCTCTCAGGCCCAATATGGCTGGAAAGAGTACTTATCTTAGGCAGAACGCCCTGATGACAATCCTAGCCCAGACTGGTTGCTTCGTTCCTGCTGACTACGCAGAGATAGGGTTGGTGGACAAGATTTTCAGTAGGGTAAGTTGATAGCGAGGATAAGTGCGACTTGGTGGCAATGCTGACAGTTTACAGGTGGGCTCAGCAGATAATCTGTACAACCATCAGTCGACTTTCATGGTGGAGATGCTTGAGGTAGCTGATATCCTCAATCAAGCCACTCCACGTTCATTCGTACGTACATGGACACACGCGAGATAGGCTAGCTGCTAACTGGTTGAATCAGATCATCATGGATGAAGTTGGCCGTGGAACGACCCCAGAAGATGGTGTTGCTGTAGGGTATGCCTGTCTACATCACCTGCACTACACTACTCCGTGCCGTACCCTCTTCGCCACCCATTTCCACTCCTTGGTCGGCATGACAAAGACTTTTGATCACTTGGGCTGCTATTGTACAGATGTTGCCGAAGAGGAGGATGGCTCGTGGGTCTATGTGCACAAGCTTCGGAAAGGAGTAAATAGAGAGTCGCATGCGCTCAAGGTCGCTAAGCTTGCTGGTATGTTTGGAATTGCTCACGACATACTACCATTGCTGACGTTATCAGGCTTGCCAGACTCGGCGATCGCTGTGGCCAAAGGCGTCTTGGAATGCTTCGAACTTGAGAGGAATTCCGCTGGAGCACCTTGATGTTTTCCAAGGCTGCTAGCTACTTTGCCACGATCGTATCATCTGCACATACCATGCAAGCTCACTCAGTGTCTTCACAATTTCCAGATCACAAGGTCACGCATGAATCGAAGCTCGTAAAACCTCCCGGTTGCTGATATTTGTACGACCCAGGCAAGGGGTATCTCTGATTATTTCATGCCTCGTCGTATCCCCAAACCCTCATATACTCAAAGCGAGTGACTGTCTATTCCTTCTTGCCGAAAAGGTGCTTGACTTTGTCACCCAGGGTTTCCTTCTCGCCCTGCTTCTCCTTTTCCTTATCCTGAGGGTTGCTGTGACCTCCGTACTTTTCCTTATAGACGTTTCCCTCACCCCCACGCTGATTCAAAGGTTAGTGAAATTCGCATAGAAGGATTCAACTGACGTACGCCGGTGTGGAAGTTGTCGTAGCCTGCAGAGTTACGCATGGCAGGTTCGGGGATCACATCCTCAGAGGCAGAAGTCTTGTCGCCCACTGGCTTCACTCTGGGTGAGTCAACAATATTGCCAGCACCTTTGGAGTTATTAGCATTCTGGTCCGATGATTAGAGCAACAACTACGTGCCTCCACGACCAGATGAATATTCGGGTTTCGAGGACTCGCCGACGAAGCCTTCACGCACGATGCTACCATCAGTGTAACTGCAACGTTTCAGTCAGTTGTGGACTAGTCGGTGTTTCCAATACATGTCTCTCACATGGTATCGTCGCGACCAATGTTGCCAGCGCCTGTCATCACCCGGTTAGCTCTGTTGGCGCTTGACAAGGTGTGCTAAACAACATACCGCCGCGGCCAGTTGAGTGGATTCCATCTGCCATTTCTAGTCTATGTTTTTAATCCGAGGTCTTTGGGTTGGGATAGATGCTGAATAACAAGACGAACTTGTATCTTGAAGAGGAATGCGCGACTATTTGTTGACCTCGCTCATGTGAAAGCGATGACGTCTGCTCACAAGGAAATGCCAAGGTCTATCGCGATTTACAACCGTGATGGCTTCATTCACTCCCACTCCTATGAAACAATGAAAATTGGTCACGGCCACCAGTCACTACTTTGTTTCGCTGTCTTGCTTGTGAACGAACCGATGTGGCGCATGGGTGCCCGGCAAGGACGGTTTAAAGTTCAGTGGCTATCATCAAGGACATCATCTTGAATTTCCTGCTGATAAGGATGGTACGGTTGGTGATGGTATTTACGTATGCGGGTACAATTCTCACCAGCGGCTGCCATGATTTGTTCCAACCGAGAAAATAATCCATATATCATAAATGAGCGGTGTCAAAGATAATAGAAGTCATTGACTGTCCCAGAGATCTTGTTTCCTTCCACGAACCGAGTTGGCATGTGAGACAAGTCGGAAGTGAGGTCCGAAATATCATGTCCGAATAACAGCTCCTCCACGAAGGCTTTTTGAACGCTTGTCAGATCAATGAGATAAGCAGCACTCTTCAGAAGGCACAATTCCACATGTTCGAGGAGGGGAAACAAGCTAACAAGACAACGCTGAGCAGAAGGGCGACAAGAGCGATTTCTGACAGGGTCGCAGGCGTCACAAGCTCGCTTGGCATGACAGCAAAGGAAGAACTCTGAGCGTGCAACCTCTATTGTTTACTGTTCAGTATACTGATCGCAATGTCGGACACACAATCATACAAGCAGCTTTTGGCCAAATGGGCCGACAAGTATCGAGGGGTATGTTGTCCTCAACTAGTGACGGCTCAGCTTGGATCCTGACATGTGGTATATAGGCAACTGTCGAGGACCTCGACCCACCACCTGCTCTGTCAACCTCGCCCGCCTCGCCCATCTCAAGCGCTCTCATGGCAGCCTACGAAAGAGAATATACCCATTTGACGGTCGTTGAGCCGGAGACACGCGCGCTTGTTGGTTACCTGTCTATGCCCAATCTGAAGGACTTGCTCAAGGCAGGCACTGTCCGCGACACCGACACGGTAGACAAGGCGATGACCAAGTTCAAGAGAAAGGGCACAAAATATCATGTCATTACCATGGACACCCCTTTGGAAGAACTCGAGGCTTTCTATGAAGGTGTGACAGAGGACGGCCAGATGCCAGCGCAGGAGTTTGCTGTTGTCACAGACGCTGGCCGCAAATTCGTTCTGGGTGTTTCGACAAAACAGGACCTTCAGGAATTTGTCAAGAGAAGACCCGTCTATTGATCGAATATCTCCGCCTCTTCTTCCTCAAACGCGAACGTTCCTACAGAAGCGCAACGTTTCCAAGCTGGTCAAGCACGCGCACGTCCAGACGTCCAGGGTAACGTTCTATCAGACCTGAAGGTCGACCCTAGGCTGTCGCGTCCGAAAATCTGTTCCTTGCAGACAGTGCAGAAAGCAAAGACTCTGTCACCACACGTTGTTGTTTGCCGATTTCTGGGTGGAGTGCTGGAATATTGGATGATGCAGCACAGACTTCAGCTTGTGATACTTAACCTATTGCTGAGCCTCCGATGAATGACGTTGCATCCTTGCTGCGGAAAGACCAGACAGAAGGAAGGTCGTAGGTTGCAGCTTAGTCTCTGAATGGTAGTCGAATTCATCTGCCTCTTCGTTTCTTGCAAACGGCCGCGACAACACTAATGTCGTCGAGTTTGCCTCCTTCTATCGAAAGGCCTTCTTCGATTGCACGTTCCATGTACGGACTCTCTGCGAAGGGGTCTTGTGCGATTGTGCGAGCTGCCTTGACGAGCTCCTGTGCGACGAACTGCATGCCACCTGCGTATGTACTCTGGTCGTCTGAGCGCATCACTTGAGGGACATCCCCTGATCGCCATTTTTCCATGCTTTCGAGGACATTGTCAACAACTTCGTGTTCCCAGAGATTATCCACGACGCCATCTGACATGGCAAGGATGATGTCGTCTTCTTCGATTGTCACCTTGTCCATGACGGCATTCTTAATGGGCTCGTCGGGACTGTTGGTACCAAGCTGGCGCGGACAATCAAACCAGTGCCATTGTTCAGTGGTTTTGTAGATGACTTCGCGATGTTCTGGCCTTATGACTAGTATCTGGGAATCACCAAGTTGAGTCACGTATAAAACAGGATGAGGCGGAGTGTTGGAGTTGGTATGCAAGAAGGCACCGCAGGCAGTCGTCGTACCGAACCATTCGTTGGGATTGCTGGTAGCGTGCTTGGTCTGTTGGTAGGCCTTTTGAAGATATTGGACAGGGTCTGGTTCTGAGCTGTCTCCGTAGACATCCCGTTCAGCTTCTAGGGCCCAGAAATGCAATATGAGACGTGACCATAATCTGTGAGAGGGAGGTATTAACAAGAAAGCCGTGTATCAAGGCAGACGCGATCTTACGCAGCATGTCCTCTTTCACGACCGGCCCAGGCTCCTACGCCGTCGTTCGCGCCAATGAAGTTGTCGCTGACCAAGACGGCATCGTCGCCGTTGGTCATGCCGCGAATCATGTCGCCATTGACCGACGGACGGCGATCACGACTTCGGTCATGGGTACTCAGAGGATCGGAGAATGAGCCCGACGGAGGAGACAGAAATGGCGGTGGGAAGGGTCGGGATGGTCGCTTGGCGAAGAGGCCATATCCGGCCTCGAAGTAGTATGCTGATTTGGACACGACGACTGAAGCTTCGTCCGGTACGGGGGTCGTGGTGCCGCCTCGTGGCTCTTCGTTCTTCTGCTGTCTACGTGACGAAGCGAGTCGACGCGGTACGTGGGATGCAACGATGGTATTCGTATGTGGCCATTTGCTCAGCACGCGCATGCCTCCCCTAGCGTACATGCTGCTGGGACGGATGCCCAAACGATGTCGAGGCCGGCTGACTCGTCGCAAGTCATGTCGCTTTGCTTCTGTCAACACTGGACCCTCGTGATGCTGACGGGAGGAGCGGCTGCCAACGTCGGCTCTCTTAAGTCCGACCTTTGCAACTTCCTGTCTCGGATGATGCGACACCGTGAATGTGAACCGTGAACCGTGAACCATGAGCAAAATCATACCTACTGATGCTTTTGCATCCACTTGTTCGGATCTATGTCGAGAGGAGTGAAACATAACTAGTCATCAGGCCTTGCTTGGCCTGTCCGAAACAGAACGCCTTTTAATGGTGCATGCAAAATCCGCGCCAACCAAAACCCTCAAATGCAGTTGTATAATGATATAATCAAGCCTTCTTCTCCTCAGCCTTCACCTCCTTTTCCGACACTTGCTGACTTCCACTCGATGAAGCGGACACGTCTGCCTGGGTTTGTACTTCGGCTTCGTGTTCACGTCTCAGCGCATCTTCCTGTCGTCCTTCATCCTCCTTCTCGTCAATGTTCTCGAGATCGTTGACACGAGCAGACTTGCCGCCCTCGTTCTGCTTCTCGCTCTGTTCGTTCTCGTCTTCGATCAACTCCTGCTGTTCGCGGAGGACCTCGAGACGTTGCTTGTTGGTTGCAGCTCCCTCGGCAGTGTGAACTTCCAACTCAATCTCGTGGAAGAGCTCCTCAGGAATACTGGACAAGACAGCCTGCAGGGCATCTATCTGTGAGTCGAACTCGACATCCTTGCCCTGGGTGTACATGAAAGCGTTGGATAGGACCAGAAGAGTGCTTGGGACACCATACTTCAGGCGCAACTCGAGCCACAGGTTCAAATCGTCGCGAAGTCTAGCGGGAGAGACACCGTGGGTGCGCAGACCACGCGAAGCACAGGCAGTCTGGAGCTCAGGAACAGACAAAGACTCGACACCCTCGAACGAGATAGCTCTGTCGTCACGCTTGATCTGGCGCATACGATGTCTGACCTGGTAGCGAAGCATAGTGTCGGTACCAAATGTGGTCAGAGACATGTACCGGCAGATACCGACAAGTTGTGGACGTGAAAGGTTATCAAGAGTCAAGTCGTCCTTGAAAATCTTGCAGACACGGATGACATCGGCTTTTGTTGGCGATTCGCCAGTGGTGCGGATCTTGAATATGTTAGCAAGATGCTTGCCACGAAGAGAACATGAGAATTGGATACCTTGCGGAAGAACTCGGTGAACTCTTCCTTCTGCGCGTTGGCGGCGCTTACAGGCAGACCGGTCTCTTGCAGAGTCTGACGGAGGAAACTGCTGACTTCCTTGCGAGTGCCACGAAGGCTGGTGGCCTTTGCTTCTCTTGACTTTTGGCCCTCGTATGTGCTAGGTAGCATGTTGGGGAAAAGCTTCAGTGCGACCGGAAGCAGTAGCTCGGCGAATGGCACAATGACAAAGACTGAGAAGGGAACAAGACGGCCAAGATCCTGGACAGTACGATGCAGCTAGACGAAGGTCAGTTGAGGGTTGAATGACAGCGTTTGGTGCACTCACCTGTCTGTGCTCTCTGCGGGTAAGCTCGTAACCAGCGGCCATCTTCAAGGCAAGCTTTGAACTGATCTTGACTTCTGCGGCGAGCAGCTTAGTACCGTCCCAGTAGTGGTGAACCTCCTTCATGATCTTTTGGCGAAGAGTGAGCTTCTTGTCTTCTTCCTTCTTCTTCTCAATCTTTCTCTCTTCGGCCTTGTCGGCGGCAGCCTTCTGGCTAGCAAGCTCATTGAGGGCGTGTTGTTCCGAGGCCTTTGTGGGAGCATGCTCTGAAGGCTTATGCAGGGGAATGCTGACATCAGGTGTTGAGGAAGACTGCTTCGACTTGTCGTCTTGCGATGTAAGGGGCTTCTTCGCCTGGTCGGCATTGAATCCTGGCGGCGGGTAGTTGGACTGGTTGTTGTTGTTGGAGGTCGATGTCTCGCCAGAGGCGAAGCGATTCGGGATCAGAATAGCGACAGCGGGTAATTGCCTAGGGAGGCGCAGAGAACGAGACAGGGCAGTCCTGGTGCTGTTCCTGAGCAGCAGAGGAGCCATTTGGGAGGCAGTACGGTTGAAAGACATGGCGGGCAAGGCGCCTTGGACGAAGACAGGAAGTTCGAATGGTGGTCGACGATGGCTAAGTAGAGGTTCGGCAGAGCAGAAAGATGGAATGGGCGAGGAATCAGCGGGAGCTGCTGTCGTCAGGAAAGTTCGAGAGGCTTGCTCCGGACTTCACAACTTTTGGCCGTTAATTCCGTCGCCTCGTGGTCGTGCAGCTTGTCCTGCATAACTCGTGCACAATTCCTGGCACAGAACGTTCAGCCGATGGCCGATGGCCGATGGCCGAGCCTCGGGGTTCGTCCCTTGTCCTTTGTCGGACACCCCGCAATCAACCTGACCAAGTCCGAACAATTATTACCTGTCGTCAACTCCCGGACCTTCTGCTTCTTTCACCCCTTCCGACTCGTGTCATTCCTATCTACACTCTCTGCTACGCAAGCCCGCGATCCGCCGTAACCTAACAATCTTGTCATACCTCGTCAGAACGCAGTACGGCTTGACTCCGCATCAGGGTCGTACACGTCGCCGAGTCGTCTTGTCCGACCAAACCTAACACCCACTTCTGCCCGCTCTCTTCGCAGTCTTTACGTCCTCTGACCCACCATGCAGCTCCGCAAGGCTGCCCGTATCATTCTTGTCGGCGCTCCTGGTGTTGGCAAGGGAACTCAGTCGGAGCGTATGCTCAAGCGATTCCCCCAACTGGCCTCTATCAGCTCTGGAGATCTGCTGAGAGACAACGTACGCAGACGGACTCCTCTCGGTACCGTGCGCCTATCTGTTGCTACTACTCCAGGTACTGACTCCAGCTTCTCTAGGTATACAAGCCGAATCTCTCATGAAAGCCGGCTCACTTGTTCCTGATTCGACCATCTTGCGCCTAATCACAAACGAATTGACCACACGTGGTTGGCTCACACCATCGACGACGCAAAAGCCTTTGACTGTCAATTCTGTGGCTTCTTCTCTCAATCCCCTCAACGCTTTCGCACCTGCTCAAGACGAGTACATCACTCCCACATCGTCTTACCAAGGGTCTTACGACTTCAGCGACCAGCCCAGTGCCTCCTTTATCCTTGACGGCTTCCCTCGTACCGTGGACCAAGCTATCCAGCTCGACAGATTGGTCCCGATCAACCTTGTTGTTCAGCTCAACACACCTACCTCGGTCATTCTTGATCGCATCTGCAACCGCTGGATTCACGCCGCATCTGGTCGTGTATACAACACCACTTTCAACGCACCGAAGGTGGATGGCAAGGATGACATCACCGGTGAGGCTCTGATTCAAAGAGACGATGATAAACCAGAGACTTGGATGGCTCGTCTGAAGAAGTTTGAGGAAACCAGCCTACCTCTACTTGAACACTACGACAAACTAGGTGTTTTGTGGAAAGTCGATGGCAACAGCAGTGACGAGATCAGTCCCAAGCTGTTTGACGAGTTCAACAAAAGATTTGGATTGGCATGATTCGGCATCTTAAATGATTTCCTCGGCTTCCCGAGCACGACAAGAAATCACGAACCAGAGAGACGAGATACCCCAATCCATGTCCGATATGCATCATGAAAGATCTCGGCATCTGAGTCCTTCATTTACCGATTTTCGCTTTGGCAACCACCCACTGGCACATCCACAAGGGGATCTTCAAAGACTTCATGATAGTTTGACAGACGATATGGTAGCTCATCGGCTCTCGCGCCCAATGCAGACCCACAGCGACGACGGGTGAGAAGCCACATAACTGGACCTTTCGCAACGAAGAAATGTGCCTAGACAAATTATGGGCAGGCAGCAAGACTTGCGTGGAGGCCTAGCATAAGATCGCGCAAGGCCATGCTCATTAACGATCTTGAGGCCATCGCTAGGAATATGCATGGATGCTCCTAGCGAAGTCGATTGCACTCCAACCTTAAGTCGAGATTTGACATGATAACATGCTACATATTAACATTTTACCTTCATAATCCATGCATTCCCTTCTTCCACAATGCTCATCCCAAAAGGCGTTCGAAAAGCACATAAACTCGTCCTAGACGTGAAGCGAGCGGCTGCAACATTCTTCAGGGGTCTTTGTATCGGAAGCCACTCGGGTGGGTGCCGACGTCGTATCGGGGCGGATCGAGGCTATCGATATGCTGCGATGCCGGAGATGCTCGGCCCAAAAGTTCTTGTAGATAGAAGGGCGCTGGGCGCAAGGCGCCATTATGAGTCAAATAGACCTAGTTACGTCTTTGGCATAAAACCGCTGTGTCTACATCATATAGCTGTTGCTGTACTTCCACATCCCCTATCGTTATCCAAAAGATCCACCAAAATGTCGCCTCCAAGCGCTATCGATGTCGATGTACAGGCAATTGACGACACTACTGCCGTTACCATCCCGAATCCCCTCACACTCGAAAGTGTTGCTACAAGACGTGCGGCTACTGGAAAGCTTATCGCCGGAGTCGCTGCTGTAGCCAATGTGGACTCATTCAAGGGAGAGAAGCAGCACCTTCACAAGCCCAGGGCCAAGAGATGGGACCGTAGGTGCTAGACAGAAGATGGATTCTGGTCAATGCTAACCGCCAATAGACCGTCTGAACGCCGAGTCCACATCACGCAAGGGCAACTCGCTCAAGGCCGCTGCCAAGTACCTCAAGAAGCCCGGCATCATCTCGCTCGGTGGAGGTCTCCCTTCAGCTGAATACTTCCCCTTCGACGAACTGTCCATCAAGGTGCCAGAGGTTGGCCACTTCTCGGAGAAAGAGACACGCGAACAAGGGCCTGTACTTACAGCCGGGAAGTCTGACCTTGCGGACGACAAGTCGTTGTTCGACATCACAACCGCCTTCAACTATGGCCAGGGTACTGGATCTGCACAGCTGCTGCGCTACCTGGTCGAGCACACGGAGATCGTACACGACCCTCCTTACCAAGACTGGTACTGTAACATGACCATTGGCTCCACTTCTGGTCTGGATGTTGCCCTCAGAATGTTCGTGGAGCGTGGTGATGTTGTTTTGACCGAGGACTACACATTTGCGACTGCTGTCGAGACGGCTGCACCAATGGGTGTACGCATGGTCGGAGTTGGCCTGGATGACGAGGGTCTCCTTCCAGAGTCTCTCGACGATATTTTGAGCAATTGGGACGAGGCCGCACGTGGTGCTAGAAAGCCGTTCCTGCTCTATACCGTACCAACAGGTCAGAACCCGACCGGAGCCACCCAGAGCGAACAGAGACGCAGAGACGTGTACAAGGTTGCGCAGAAGCATGACCTCTACATTCTAGAAGACGAGCCATACTACTTCTTGCAGATGCAGCCATACACAGGACCCAATGCGCCCGATGTGCCACCGCCCAAGACTCATGCCGACTTCTTGAAGTCGCTTGTACCTTCGTTCCTGTCAATGGATGTTGACGGTCGTGTAATGCGTTTGGATTCATTCTCCAAAGTTGTCGCACCCGGATCACGAGTCGGTTGGATCACGGCATCGCAGCAAATTGTTGACAGATTTGTTAAGCACATTGATGTTAGCACTCAAGGTCCTAGTGGTATCAGCCAGCTGGTCTTGTTCAAGTTGCTGGAAGAACACTGGGGTCACGCAGGTTTCTTGGATTGGCTTGTTCACATCAGAATGGAGTACACACAGAGAAGAGATGTCATGCTCTCGGCTTGTGAAAAGTACTTGCCGAGGGAGGTGATTAGCTGGAAGCCGCCGATGGCCGGCATGTTCGTAAGTGATTGGTGTTGGTATCGTTGATCGAATGAAGCTAACAAGATGACAGCACTGGCTCCAAATCGAATATGAAAAGCACCCTGACCACCAGACCATGTCTGTCGCAGAACTTGAAGAGAAGATCTTCCAGACGATTGTCGATCACGGTGCTCTGGTCATGAAGGGCTCGTGGTTCTATGCGGACAGCCAGGCCAAGCACGATACTATGTTCTTCAGAACAACATATGCTGCTGCGCCATTTGACAAGATTAACGAGGCCATCAAGCGCCTTGGAGATGCTGTTAGGGAGGAGTTCAAGCTAGAGAGCCAGTAGATATTCTAAAGCTGGATACACTTGGGAATTTGGGCATTCTGGAATGGGAATACATGGTGTTGGAGGGGATAGACAGAAGACTCGAACGAAACTTTTATGAGTAGCCTCACTCAGTTGATGAAGTTGACGCAGAAGAAGTGCAGAATCAGACTACCAAAGACGTAATCTGCAAAAGCTCTGTGATAGGATTAGGCAACAGTTCGTGTAGAAAGCAATTGGTGTGTTGTTCATACCTTTCGTGTGATATGGAGCCGAAATCTGCCTTGTTCTGAGGATTGGTTTGGATTCTCAAGCTGGCGGTCAGGACGAATTGGCCGACAGTGGCAGAGAAGCCGGATAGGAAAGCGTTGAAGGGCTAGAGAGAGAGGTCAGTCGGACGTCTTGGATGCGACGAGAGAGATTGAGCGTACGTAGTTTCCGCCAATGACACAGTAGAGAAATTGGAGAGCGCCGACGAAGATGAGGAAGGTCATGAAGACGTCGATCAGCTTGACGCGCTGGGGAGTGTCCTGAACATAGCGGTCCCACACGGCCAGAGCGATCTCTTGAGCGTCTGTCGAGTTGCGGACGGTAGACTTGGTGGAGGTGGCTTTGGCAGATGCGGCAATAGGCTTGGTGGGTTGAGACGAGGCAGAAGTTTGTCCGTGAGAGGGTTTGGCCGTCGACGGAGGGATTTGAGATGGCGCAGGAGCAGCGGCGTTCTTCTTGGGTGCCATGCTGGTAGAGCGAGGTGCTGAGTTCGGATCAGGTGTCGATTGGATGAAGTATGATTGACCAGATGGAGCTTGGCCGAACAGGATCAGGCTATGGATCAAAGTTATCGACTAGGCAAGAGGTAAATGTCGAGGTCGAATTTGTATGCTCTTCCGTTAAATGCTGAAGAGTCGCAGCAACAATCGAGGCCAGCTTGCTCAAGCTCGCCGACTGTCATGCACGGACCGAGATGCCGCGTCACTGAACTCCGAAGCTCCCTCCGCTTATTCGACCTCGGTCTTGACGTCTATATCCCTCCAACCCAACAGCACTTCATACCCATCAAAGTAATACCAAACTCTTCAACCAAAATGGTAAGAATCTCCGTTTCCTGAATTGCTGTTCATTGATGCTAATTTCAAGTAGTCTCTCGAGTGAGTTAGATCCAAGGACTACACTCGATATACCTGTCTAATGACCATAATCAGCACTGTTGCATACATCCTCGCCTCTTTGACCGCTGGCGGAGGCTCTCTCGGTTACATCAGAACAGGCTCCGTTCCCTCGATTGCAGCCGGTGTCTCTGTAGGCGCTCTTTACGCTCTGGGTGGTTACCGCATGTCCAACCGCCAACCTTACGGTGTTGAGCTTGCTCTCTTGGCCAGCATTGTTCTTGCAGGAAGCAGCGTCCCCAGAGCTATCAAGTCTGGCAAGCCCCTACCTATCGGCCTCAGTCTTCTTGCCGCCTATGGTCTCTACAGTTTCGGCTCCGCTTGGTCTTCCAGAGTCCGCTGATATCATCTAACCTAATTCAATCAATTCTTCTACTTCCATGTTGCAACGTGTTGTTGCTCTCCTCTTTCCCCCAAGCAGGTTCTCCTCACGAAAAACCTACAGCAGCCATGAGGCATTGATGCATGATCCCGACTCACAGAGAGATACTGGTTTCGCTCGGAGGGTAAGTTGATCGAACGAATAAACAGCGTGTCACTGCGGCCAGCCAAAGATCATCGATTGAGTCTGGTGCCTTGGATTCTAGTACAGAGAAAATGAGCATATCTCGCCTCGAACTCGAGATTCTTGTTTTGAGTGTCCTTATCGAGTCTCAGCTCCTCGCTGTCACTATCCGAGTCATGCTGGGATGCATCCCGTTCCATTCTAGTACCGCAGGCTCTCTCCAAACGTGTTGCTGGTTTTCTTCGGCTTTCTGTATCTTCGCCCAACCGAGACAGGTCACTGTAGTTTCTCATAGCTTGTCAGAATATACGGTCTCACGACCGCCTCCCTTGTTCAATCATATCGATGATAGAGCTGTCATCTACACTAGATTTGATTCAGAAATAGCTAGCGACAAAGTGATACTGCCATAGACTTGTGGTACGTTCTTGCTAGTCTGAGCACATGAGCAGCTACCTCATCGTCGCTTATTACAGCGTTATACAATGATAGTCCAGACGTATCGCTCAATGCCTGACACAGTTGTTCAAAAGCTAGTAGATGCCTCTCGACACTTCTTTGGAGACCAGGCAATACAGCGTTATTCAATGATAGCCCAATCTACCCTTTCGAAGTCACTTGCAACCTCTGAGGGCCACGAATTGCTGCTTCAGGAGCCAAAGAAGAAGGTTTCAATAATGTTGGAATGAGGATCTGATGTCTTCAACTCACCAGCCTGAGTAGTTCGACACCTTCGCGTGCAAGATCAAAAACCTTGTGAAATACGCATTGGAAGCATGAGTGAAACCAGGACAACTAGTGGATGCCCCAAATGAATTGTGAGGGTTTCAGGTTGACAAAGCTGTATGACCGTGATACCGGGTATGTATCACATCGAGAGCTTGTAACGGCACGAGCGAGGCTCTCGCTCTGCAGTTGGGTTGGAGCCCGAAAAGGCTAGATGAACGTCACGCGTCGTGATTTATGCACGTGCATAGCATGTATAAAATTGAATCCGTTTAGCAGCGGCCGTGCTTGTATTGTAGCATCATGATAATCTGCATATCTTGAGCTGCTCTAGCCCTGTATGGAACCACGAGCGAACGGAGACCAAGAGCAGATGGCCTGGGGCTGTCAATCGGGGACGCTGAAAAAGCATGAACACGAGCCGTACGTCAACACAGACCAGACCTCAGGAATGAATAGCTCGACATCGATAACGTGGACCGATTGAAACACACAGGCCTTGCTAGAAACAGTACTTGGACTGGATCGCTTCAGCACTTCGACATGACTGTCTTGAGTCGAACTACTGTGCAATATGAAGCAGAGCGCAGCATGGATAGAGGAACGTCGGGAAACTCTTGAAACCATTCTCAACTTATTTTGTGCTTGGTATTGATCAGACACTCGTATTGCTAAATAAAAAAATAGAAGCAACCTGGTCCTTTTCTGCTCGACCGACTCCTGGCTCCAGCTAGCCGCGCTTTCTGTCCCACTCCAAGATGAGCAAAATATGGGGATCAGAAGAATATCATCGGGAAAATATATGATGTTGCAGAGACAGCATCGAAGAAGGCCATCTCAGAAAGTTGAAAGGTAGCCGAGGCTTGCTGGAACGCGAAAGGCAGCCAGCGAGAAGCCAAGTGAGTAGTGTGTCGCGGAATAATGTTGACACAGCAACGAGAAGAAGTGAAGGCATTGAGTGACACAAAGTCGATCAGGAGAACTTCCATCTGTTGCCGCAGACGGTACACTCACAGAAGGTGGTCATAGGTTCATCGGCAGATCTCGTCTGAGCCTGACTGTAACTGACCTTCTTCTGACCGCACTTGCCGCAGGTCAGACTGGCGCTGATACTCCTCTCAGCCTGGGCTACCATGGCCTTGTCCATGTTTTCCTTTTGCAGTTTCTCATCCTCTGCGCGTTGCTTGTCACTCTTCAACTCCTCGTGTGTCATGCGCACAAAGCGATCAGGCTTGATGAAGCCTGAAAGGACCTGACTACGGAGCTTTGGGTTGGACTTGTTTTTGAGATTTTGATAGAGGGATCGTATGCGCTGGCGGTATTCGGGGCTGCCCTCGGGCTGGTAGGCGTTGTAAGCAGCGAGCTCTACAGAGCGAGCGACTTTCAAGATTTCTGGCGCAGCTGTCGAGACATGTCAGTTGGGAAGGCTCTCTTGAAGGAAGGTCTGGCTAGCGCATACCATCAGGCGACATGAAGGCCAAGCCATCGTACATCAGCTTGATGCATGCGTCGCGAGTCTGGTTGCCGGTAACGGCGGTATCGATCTTATCTGACAGACTGTTGCGCTTCTCAAGGTCGCCCTGCGGCTCGGCCTTTAGCTTGCTGGCAGCGGCAGGCGCGGGCGAGGACTTGTTCGGAGCAGGAGAGTTTGTGCCGCTGGAGGCAGCTGTCGCAGGAGCTTTCTTGACGTCGCCCTTCCATTTGTTGACGAGGGTAGTGGCGGTTCGCGCGACTTGGGTGTCGGGGTTCTGGCGCAACTTGTTGACGTGCACACCGATCTTGGTCTGGCGCAACAGCTTTTCCGTGGCCGTCCATCCCTTGAGTCCGTCCAGAAGTGCGAGCAAAGTTGCTGGAGGGTCGCCGCCCACTGCCGCTTTGGCCAGTTGTTTACCGCGCTCTTCAATATCCTTTGCTTCCATGCTCGCCATGATGCCGCTGCGCAACCGCTTGCTCCGAGTGATGGATCGTCCAGCTGCTGTCGCAAGTGCCTCGGACGTTATGTGCGTGACTTGATTGAGGGTGATGGGGAATGGCGGAACCGAGCTTCGAAAACGAGAGTTTGGAGGAAGATGATAATTGAGCAATGCGACAAAGGTGCGCGTGTCGTGGAGCTGAAAGTTCGAAGGACGCGGGGTCACTAAAACTCAGTATAATTATGACTACAGTATGTTTGCTTCGAGGCCAACACTCGTTCGACATGCCTCACCAATGCCACTCTGACCTTTCGCTCAGCTTCCGGCCTGGTCGCTGTTCAACTGCCGTCATTCTTGTGTTTGGTTGATTAGGCGTGTATGACAAATGACCCGCCCCACCTTCTCTCTTCACCATCTCGTCACTGAACAATTGCTTGCTTCTCAACTTTAGCATTCTCACTTCTCTCACTTCTCAACAACCACAATCATGTTGGCCATCATCGGGGCTTCTGGCAAGCTTGGCGGTGCCACGCTAGATGCCCTTCTCTCTCACAATCTTCTCCCCAAGGACCAGATACTATGCTGTACTTCATCCCAGCCTGGCAGTAGCACCTGGTCCTCACTAGAACACAAGGGCGTTCAAGTTCGCCATGCCTCTTTCGACGATAAAGCCTCTCTCGAAAGGGCCCTGGCTGGTTGTGACAAGTTCTTCCTTGTCTCCACTCCGAAGATCGACATGGACTATAACGATGCTCCGCTGGGTTCGGGTCGCGAGAAACATCACTTCACCGCCATAGACGCTGCCCGATCTGCTGGCGTGAAGCACATCTACTACAGCTCATTGGCTTTCCAAAACCCTTCCAAGTCTCGCGTTATGCAGGCTCACATCCGCACCGAGGCCTACCTTGCAAAACTACAAGACATCAAGTACACTGTCATGAGAGAGGGCCTTTATAACGAAAGCTGGCCACTTTATGCAAGTTACTACCATCTCAAGGACGACCGAAGATCCGAAGTGCCTGTCGGCGGCGATTCTCCCATCAGCTGGACCGCCATTTCCGATCTCGGGCTTGCCAGTGCCTTGGTCATTGTTGCACCTTCGTCTGAATATGCTTCCAAGACCTTTTACCTGTCCACCACTCAGGGAGCAAAGACCATCAGTCAAGTCCTTGAGAAGGTTTCTGAAGTCAGATCAATGAAAATCACCACCAAGAAAGTGACTCGAGAGGAGCTTGAGGACTACTACGTTCAAGACCTTAAGCAGTCCGAACCTGCTGCCAAGTGGTGGGCGGCGAGTTACGATGCTCTGAGAGACCAGGAGTGTCTGATCAACGACCCAACCTTGGAAAACTTGCTGGCCAGCAAGGGCCAGAAGCCAAAGCCTGTGGAGAAAACGATAGAGGAGATGCTTCGTGCTTGAGGGTTTGACACAGGTATGCACTAGATCAATAAGCTAGATCTGCATCTTCGTCCTTTTCCACGACCCAGTCATAGACCAACCTAAGCTTGTGCTCCTCCTTGCCCTTCTTGACAATGATCCGTCTAGTGTGACGCTTAGACCCATCTACTACTTCAAAGCCCCAAACTTGTTCAGCGGTCCAATTGGGCTTCTTCCCTAAACTCTCCACAAAGATTTGGAGGACCTGTTGACCCTCTTGAACGAGGAACTGCTCATCCCAGCCCTGCCTGAGGTATTCGTCCTCGACCTCATCCAGTTGGACATAACGTGAGCGTCCGTTGACCTTTCCAAAGATTCTGTCGTCCTTTTCACGCCATTGGAAATCAATTATGCGGTCCTCGAGGTTACGGATATTCCCTGTCGTGATTTGCTCGCTGTCTATGTGCATGAGGTTGTCTTCACCAACGAACTGTGGTTTCATTAGAACTGTCCCATGCCCCAAGGGGTTCGATGTATATTGTACCTGCTTGACATGGAGGGTGACATTCGAGTACTTTACAGCTTGACGGACCAGCCAGCCGATGCCTTGCTGTCAATGAATGAGTAAATGGCCCCAAGTGTAGATCATGAAGACTTACCATCTGCAAGGCCGCATCGGTCGAATCTGACAGTTGTTTATTCTATCAAGTTCAGTATTTGCGAACAGGTACCACTACGTACTGCATATCGTCGACATGATGGAAGTCACTCACTAGATTGTATGTACCAGAGAGATTACGCAAATTCACAGAGCCAGGCACAGCCATATTTGGAGTATTAATTGTGGTGTTATGGATTCCGGCGTCTCCGAGTTGCATCAGGGTATCTGTCTTTTGCTCAGGGAACCAGCTGCTATTTAGCATTGCTGCATACAATGCGGGGTGGTCCGGGCTGCGTGACTTGGCGTGATGATACGGCGCCCTTGTTGCGCCTTTAATTACATATCGTCCTTGTACCTCAATCAAGACCTAGCACAAATGAACCTTGGGTAGCACCTTTTGCTAACACCCATTTGTAGAATCGTTGATCTGCCGTCATAACAGTTAGCACCTCGGTCCAGTAGAAGGGTTTGTAAGAAGAATTTGAGAACAGTATAGCAATCAGAGAGAAGATTAAGGTCCCCAGCGACTTCGTGGTGGTCAGAACAGTGGTTGCGTTCCTGAAAACTCAACACAGAGTCGACCTTGGCTTTTCCCACGTAGCCATCGGTCTAAGGATGATGTCTCATCAGAGCAAATGAAAGTAAGAAAGGATAGACCACTTACAAGCTCTATACTCGTCAGACGCCTCACTCACCGGATCGATTGATACTCGGCTTGGTCATGATGCAGCGCTTCAACTGTTCATGCTGGTCGATGTCTCCAAGGTCGGCCAGAGAAATTGGATTTGTTCCGAGAGTGGTTGTGCTGGTTGTGTTGGCTGTACCTCATCTGCATCATTGTAGGCAATATGCTTTCGACTGCTCGACACAGTAGTGCTGACTTTGGGACGCTTGGTGGATACCGAGACCGCTGGCTCTTCATCGCCATAGGCCAAATCAACCGAGCTTGTTTGTTGCCCGTCCAATTCACGGGCAATCCTGCGGTGAGTCAAGTGCTCTGGGTTGGTTTCAGAGACGTCGATAAACCTTTGCCACTTCCTTTTGCCTGTGCTTTGGGAGTCCGAGGTGCTTGTGGAGCGCTGTCTGACGATATCTTCGGCAGTGTCTAGCTTGTCACGACCTACCGACTGAGCCAACCCAGTAGGTATACCGGAGCCGAGCTCGCTGTCTGAATTCTCGCGCCTTCTTCTGCGTTCTCGTAGAAGAGCTTGAATTTCACTGTGTCTGAACATGGCAATTTGGTCGTCGGTAAGTGTGCGCTTGACACCATCAGGATAGTAACCAAGACCATCATCATCGATTTCCACTTCGGCACTCAATATAGCGCCATGGTGCCTGTTGGAGGAGCCCAGCGAAGCAAAGTGCTTGTTATAGAAACGGCGCAGATCATCCTGCGAATGGTCAGCCAGGGAACCAGTGAGAGCCGCTACAATCTTTGCTTACTTCCGTTACTGATGGCACTTTTGTTTGATAGTTTGCCATGACACCAGACGCATGATGTGTGTTAGGTCCGTAAAACTCGAGAATCAGTCACGCGCCTTGAGCTTTGCGCTGAGAAGGTGCCAAGAGTAGTCCGGGGCATCGTGTGGAGTGCAGCGACCACCTTGATTTCCCTCACTACTCGTATCTTTACCGACTTATCCTACGTGCATCATGAAGACCCGTACAACTTTTGCCGCATCACTTGTAGCAGCTTTCTTTATATCCACAACTTCTGCAAAGCTTTTTCCTGCACACCCCCCAGAAGCACAAGCAAAGATCGCCCTCCCAATCCCTCACGACGTCATGCCAGGCAGCGGTGTTACCATTTCCGATGTCATCGGCAGAGAACGCAGTATCAACATCTTTGCAGGCTTTACTCGTGACATTGAATCTGTTTCGAAGCGACTGGAAGGATCACAGAACACCACATTGCTCGCACCTCTCAATACAGCCATCACCAGACTGCCTAGAAAGCCTTGGGAGGATCCTCAAGACTACACTGCTTTGGGTCAGAACGCGTACGACGGTCAAAGTGGTGAAGACCGAGCACACAGAAACTTGAGACGTTTCGTCGAGGCGCATGTTGTCCCCGAGTCGCCTTGGGCTGAGAACCAAAAGATCCAAACCCTCGGAGGCGACACTGTATGGTGGGAACACAAGGACGGGAAGAAACTGGTAAGCATCGAAATGTGCTACGTAAACCATTGACTAATAACCGTTCTAGATCCAACCCGGTGGTATCGAGGTCTCGAGTGTCCCTAACAAGGTCGCCAATGGAGAGGTCTGGATCTTAGAAGGTGCTCGCAACTATGCCTAAAACACTTTCTGTCTAGCACTTCACGTTTTGCGAAGATTGGTCAATTCTAACTGAAATTGGAGATATTTATCAATAATCAATGCTGATCTTTAGAAGTTTATCCTTGATGCAACTTTTTGACACGCTGTACACCTTCATACAACGCTCTGTCAATGGCAGCCGCTACAGTGAGCGTGCCACCGATAACAGCGCAAACACCAACGAGGAAACCGGAAAAGCTCTTGCTTCGAGCTTCACGGTTGATGACTTTCATGGGTGAGATATCCTGCAACAAAGGTTAGTTTATGAACGGACAGAAGGTTAGACGATGACATACATAAGAGAAGAAGACACCGGGAATGCCGCCTCTAGCGTGTAGTCTCTCCTTGTGACCTTCCTGGCGATCGTCACCGCCTGCAAGGCTTCTCTTGTGGCTGGTCACACTGTACTGGTGTGTCTCAATGCTGCCGGCTTCGCCATGACCATAACTTCCCAACTCGATGAGCTCGTGGGGCAGGTCAAGAATAGAATTCTTCTTCTCCCAGCCCAGGGGCAGGTACGCAGTCGAAACTACCTTGACAAAGTACATGAAGTTATAAGCCTTCTCTTCTGTCTTATGCTCTGTATCATCAAGTGGATTGAGGTGATGGTTAGTCCAAGCCATGCCCTTCTTGCCAATGCTAGCAACAATATCATCAGGCAGCTGAGGACCAAAGCGAAGATGATGGATATTGTGGGAGAAAGTATGTTCGATGTTGTTGCCGCCAGCCCAGTAGTTCTCGAGATCGTGAACGTGCATGTTACCGTTGCTGAACGACTTGCCAGGTGCAAAGTGGAAATTGCCAACAACCTTGTTGACACGAATTCCACCTTCAATACGGCAGCCTTCTCTACGTTGTTCGTCTAGATGCTCGGAGTAGTGCTCGCGCGTGCATTGCTCGACATTTTCTCCTCTTCCAAATGACCAGGAGACACTCGCATAGGCGTCGCGAACCTCAGCACAGGTGTTGCAGCAGCCGGGTTTCTTTGCATTTGCGGGAGATGGTGCGCCATAGCATTCTCCGCAGTAGTCCGGGTCCAGATGAGTGGCAGGATCATCGCTATGGCTATGAAGAGATCAGCCAATGGTCAAACAGGAGAATTAGACGGATAGTAGTACAGTTCAAGTGCTTTGGACTCGATGGCATGGCCACCATCAGACTCGGGGGCAAGTCTGACTTTGTTAACACCGTGCATAACACCGGTCTGAATTTCTCCAGACACATCCATAACATCGAGGGTAAGGAGCTCGCATGGGATTCTGGGGAATGATATGTTCATGTGGATCTCCATCTTTTCTCCTCTTCCCTTGTCTACAACGAGCTCGGGGTGTACGACGACTCTTCGGTAATCCGCATATTCTCCCCAGACGAGCCACAGGATCAACAGCAGAGACGAGAGGGTGACGATTCCACCAGAGGTCGTGCGCACCCGTGCATCTTCGACCGTCTTGGTAAAGGCGTCCAGACGCGTGAACCGAGACTTGACTGGCATCGTGGAGAAAGCTGAGGGTTGGCCGCAGATGGGATGGTGAGGTCAAGGACGGATAAGAAGGAATGTAGAGGTCGGGTCCGGTCAGCACAGCATCCAAGCAATTGTCAAGCCCGCAGGCTTTGGTAAGTGTCGTGAAGAAGTCGAGGACTTAGAGGACGAGTATATTAAGAAGCCACCTTTCCACCTTTCGCTGCTGATGCACATGGACCCTCGGGGTTTGCGCGCACGTCCCTCGGTTCGGCTTTCTCACCATCTGCTCAAGCTGAGATGGTCGGTCGAGCTGCTCTTGCACTTGTCTGCCTGCATGATTGCGCAAGAACATGGGGGTATCATTATCGTATATAAAAGAATCAGGTCGAGTTCCAGACCGCTATGCAATTTTCCTTCCGACGTTGCCCACTCCCCGTCCCACAATGCTGACAACCACATCTCCTTGGTTGCTACCGTCTCTCAGGCCCCAACCACTCATACCAAACACTCGAAGATCTCGCGCCAGTTGCACCACTTCCTCGGTACCCAGCACTTCCTTGCCCAAAACCAGTCTTCCGACGTCTTCACTGCCCATGGCCATCAGCGTCAGCATGGTAGGCGCTGCCACGATTGAGGCACATCCTGCTTGCGAGATGCTTTCCAGTAGTTGATATGCGCAAGCTTTGCCAATGTCTTCGGGTGCCTCACCGCCTGCTGCTGAGCTAGCCACATCCGCCGAGTACAAGGTACCCGTGCTGGACTCGGCAACCAGACTCAGACCGAATCCGACTCCAATCTTCTTCTTTGCGGCCGCATTGTTTCGTTCCGGAGCAGGGATCAGAGGTGCTGAAGAAACGTCCGAGAAGATGTATGTGTCTGCAACGAACTGATTGAGCACTCCACGTGCCGTGTCGATCATTCTGGCATTGTTTGCACCGGCCACTCCGGTTGCATACGCCACACCGCGTATCCTCTTGACTCTGCCAGGGTTCATGATGTGTATCGTTTTGGGGAGTCGGACCTGGTGACCAAACACTAGCTGTACCTCTCCACCGCCTCCTCTTCCACTCGGTCCAGGATTCGATCTCTTCAATACACGAAGCTCAATGTTGTTCTGAATGCCGAAGTTTTTGTAAAGAGGGAGAATGGCCGTTCGGACAGTATCCACACTGACATCGCCTTTGTCTGTTGCGCTCGTGATTACACCAGAGCCGGTAAAGATGACGTTGACCTGTGCTTTTGAGAATGCCGCCAACATGCATAGAGGTATGAGAAACCAGCTGACGCCTCTGGCACAGTCTCTGGGCAGCTCGTGCTTTACTACGCCACCGCTTGCGCCATAGCCCGCAGCACTACCCACAATGAGACCGGGCTTATAGACCAGAGTAGTACCAGTCATGGAGAACTCGATGGCAGAACCGTTTGTGATGGCATCCAGCAGTCGGAGGAAAGAGACTTCGTGCGGCGCAAGACCGGGGTTTGTGTGAGATGATGCGCGGATCTGTGAGATACGGACAGGTCGGCCGGTGAGAGTCGCAAGGACAAGACGTGTTGTGAGGTGACCGGCGCCATTGAATTTGAGCGGCGTCGAGGGTTGCGTAGTCGCCATCTTGGTGTATCCGAGAGCTGTTCAGGTTTGGTGATCTGAATCCAGAAAGAAATCTTGGCCAGGCTTTTTTGAGATTTTCTTATCCGGCCGGCGTTTTGATGCGCCAAAGTCCGTTGCGGAGAGAGCTCGGAGGTGCCCCACAGTCAGGTCCCTTTCTTTGCACTTTCACCCTGGAGACCCTGTCGATTCTGCCAAAGTCAATTCCACCGCATACCATGGCAGGGCCTTGATGATGCCTTCAACCCGTCATATGTGCATGAATACCACGGACTCCAAGCTTGGTCATTCCGTCGGCTTTCAGCCTCAGCGGATCTGCATTTTGGCGATCGTCGTTCATCGAAGAGAATCTTCATTTGCGAGAAGTCAAGATGCTTTCTCATCATGTCAGACGAGTTGGTTTGTTGAGCTCACGAACGAAAGCACAGAATATGTTTGGAACAGATCAAGGTAGGTGGAAATCAAAGAGGAGTGGCATTCTATAGAGATGACTGAATTCTGAGGGCAGACGTCAGAGAACTGGACTATATGCCGTGAGATGCTCCGCTGGCTTGGGCAATTCGCAATGACCCAGATTGGGGTCTTCATGTTCATATCGTTTTGATGATCCGTCGTGTGTGGTCCGTTTCCTGGATGGAACGCTTACTGGGCGTAACCATCGCCGCCGTTGTTTTGGTAGCCACCGCCGTAGCCACCCTGGCTTCCGCCGCGCCAGTTGGAACCACCGCCGCCGTAGCCGCCGCCCTGCTGCTGGTTGTCGTAGCCACCACGGCCGCCGCCTATAGATGTGTCAGTCGAAGTCATTGAATGGTATTGAAAGGGGCAAAAGCTTACCGTAGCTGTTGCCGCCGCCGTAGCCACGGTCACCGCCGCCGTAGCTGCCGCCGCCACCACCGTAGGAGCCGCCGCGACCACCGCCACCGTATCCGCCACGGCTCTGGAAGCCACCGCCGCCGCTGCCACGCTCAGAGGCCTTGTCCACGCGGATGGTACGACCGTCGAATCTGTAATGTTTAGCACCTCGTGTTCAATGCGGCGTATGGAAAGCCGAAACACATGCGCGTTTCGTATGTGCGCGGAGTGAAAGGGTCCGTCGATGGTTGTTTTGTGACTCACTCGATCTCGTTCATGCCCTTGATAGCGGCATCAGCCTCATCCTCGTTCGAGAAGCGCACGAAGCCGAAGCCACGGCTGCGTCCGGTGTCACGATCCTTGACGACAACCTGGAGTTTGATGTCAGTATTGGTGGGGATTCTGTAGTTTTGAATGCGCGAAAGTCTTACAGCTTCCTCGACGGCGCCGAACTCCTCGAACTTTGAGCGCAGAGCAACGTCGTCAGTGTGCCAGGCAAGGCCGCTGTTGATATGAATTAGCTCAGAGCTGCTGGCGCATGTTGCGACAATTGTTACCCAATGAAAAGCTTCGACATGATGATTGATGGTTATTGAAGAAGGTCTGAAGGATGGATTGTTAGAACTCTGCAAGAGGTGGTTGAGGATGACGAAGCGGGAGGAGCAGGCGACACGTCGGTTGATGAGAAACTCACCTGGAACTTGGGGAATTTGAAGCGGGGGAGAGGGGCACTTGGACTGAAAGCGTGGAAGACAGCTTCGTCAGATAAAGTGTCAATGTTGTGAAGCGCAAACAACTCACAGTGAAAACAAGGTCCGGGTGTGAAGGGTTCGGTTTTGGAGGAAAGTGCTTGCCGCCAAATTGATCTGGAGGAAAAGTGAGGAATGAAAGAGAAAAGGTGACAGGATAGGTGAGAGCACGTGGAATGTCTCCTCTGCAGCCCAAAACCCAAGCTAAATACTGCCGGTAAAGGTTGATTCGTGATCCGCGAGAAGATAGCGCGCGCGGGCGTGTTCCTTCAGGGTCAGGATGGTGGGGTCACTGAAGGGCAGCTCATGACATGACACGACACGATTTTGCAGACACAGCGGCAACTGGTTGGGGACACGACTCTGCAGTCCTAATAACTCTTGCATCCAACACCAATCGATGTTGATTGTTATAATGCTCCGACAGCGGCTGGATCGATTGCCCCGTCAGCCACAAGCTCGCATGCATGAACAGCCGATCTGTCAATCTGCGGCCATCCTTGAAGAGCGGTTGAACACGCCCACTGGTGTGCCATATGTCTGCTTAAGCGATTTCCATGAGCCTTTCTCTTTCGTCTCTTGTGTGCTGCTTGTATGGACAACAGGCGAGCTCAGGACCCGACCAAGAGCAATTAAACATGACATGTGGCATTACTTGGTACATACTTCTCTAGCACGTCTTCTAACCATGTCTCCTGTATTCAACAGATTGGCCCCATACCAAGCTGCATGTTGCTGCAAACACGAACGGGCAGGTTCCAATCAATGAGTGCAGCGACAGACGAAGTTCTAATATCTTGGGAAATGTTTCCCGCCGGCTCCTGGCTGTGCTACTTCAATATCGCTCAACAACTGCGATGGCGGTGAATAGTGCATGAACGCGATATTCATTATGGCCTTGCAAATGTCTGGGCGGTTCCGAGACGCACTTGCCTACTGGTGATGACCAAGCTCTTTCCTGAACAAGACTTCTTTTGACGCTCAATGTTGGCGTCTGCAGGTGGGCGACTTGCTTTTCTTATACCCAATCTGACAAGCCTCAACGAAATATGAATATCAGCCAATGGATCGATGATCTGGAACAAGCGAATCAACCTAGCGAATCCCCTGCATTCATCAACCAACACCGTGCAACTCGGAAACATGGACAGGGCTCCGGAAAAGGCTCTTTACTAGAGCCCTTCGTTGATCGAGTTCGACATACCAGAAGGACCCATCCTCCCGAGTCTCCACGTGCGTCAAACTCAGCTACAAGCAGTGTTACTCGTCCATCGTCGTCTTCTTCTTCGTCTTCGTCCTCATCTAGTAAAAGGTATCAGAGAAAACCGCGACATCATACCAAAGCAGACAAATATCACCCAAAGAGAAAGCGACGGTCGCACTCCAAAGAGAAGGCGAAGAAGCAGAGCAAGAAGAAAGAAAAGAACGCAAAGCGGCCCCATCGCAGAAAGCACAACAGTGAGGTGATCACAGGCGTGGTTCAGAGCTTCCATGCCAAGAATGTTCCCAAGAATCGACTCACGGTAATTTCAGTCCTGCTCGTGATACCGAAGTCGATCGCTGAAGATAGAATCTATAGCTCAAGCCTAGCAGCAAGGTTGGTCTGTATACAAAAGGTCGCTCATCGGGTCCTACCAGGGGCAAAGGCTGTAAGTCATGTACCAATCATGTTCCGGTTTGTACAATGCTTATTCAAATAGTGCCAGATCTGGTCTTCTCCGAGATGCGATTTCTGCAAAACCCTGAGCCCATAGGGAAAGAGAAGCCTGAACGCAAGTCCAAGAAAAAGCACAAGAAACGAGATGAGTTGTCCGAGAAGGAGATATCGAGGTACTTCGATTCTAGCAAGACACAGCCTGAATATAATGACCGTAGCCGAGAGAGGCATACAACACCGCTTGATGCAACAGCACCAGCAGCAGAAGCTGTGAAACTTACGCATACCACATCACCGGTGGTACTGAATCTTTCAGACAAGCCGTTCTTGGGATTTGGAAGCAGAGGCACGCATCCGCCCACCACAAGCTATTACAGCTGGTCAGATTCCGGAAGAGCAAGCTCATCGCTGGCGAAGCAGATTGTTCCGACCTTTCAACCACTAGCAGTTGGCGAGCTTCAGCGCGACTGGTCTCAAAGTCAAACACAAGCTGTTCCTGTTGAACAGAATGCAACTCAACATCTTCCTGTAAGACAAACGGCTGATACACGAGACGGCGGAAGCCACGATCGGACGCCCGAACCGGTTCCAGACACGAATCAAGCCATTATACAGCCAGCCAAAGCTCGGTTACACTCTGTGGACGACGAGAGACCAGTCTCAGAGACTGTTTCTAAGAAGAGAAAGAGCGAAATGCGTGTGCCTATGCATATCGTCGAGCCCGAATCAAATCACAACCACGCCAACGCAAACATGATTGGCAGAGCTCCTTCGATGCAAGAAAACGATAGACTTGAGGGCCCACTTTCAACACGTTCGAAGGTTCCCGCAAAAGCCGACTCTAAACAGTATTCGGAACCATGGGAAGAGCTGCTTCAAGATTGCGAGGTTGCAGCTCGGGCCCCCATATCAGCTTGGTATGAGGGCTCGCTACCGCAACACATCCGGTATGTTTCTCATGAGTATGCCAATCTGCAATTGTGGAGGCCTAGCGGGGGTAACCTCTGGGAATATGATTATGGAGACAACTTTGTAGGCGAGCTTGTGTGCCCGGATCAGCCAGAGGTCGTCGGTGACGGAGAAGGAGATGATCTCTCATATGGAGATATAGTAGAGTCTCTACTGGAAGAGTCGCAGCGAGGCTATGACATGCCAGCTGGAGATGAAGCATATTGGGAGGAAGGCAATGCAAGTCGACACGACGGGGTGCAAGGCTATCAAATCGAGGACGCCGAGCCTGTGGATGAGTTTGCTACGTTCTGGCAGCCGAACATTCTATATTGAACTGCTCCGAGGGCGAAAGACCGAGCAAAGACTTGCATAGCAGCACATGTAAAGACAAGTCGAAGTTGGATGGCAGAGGACGAGTGGGGAAAGGCCAGTGCTTGGGGCAGACAAAGTCAGACCGAGGTCGGAAAGGCAAGCAGCAGACCGAGCAGTCACACTCAACAACCGAATCGATAAACAGTTTCCACTACAAGCAAGACTACTGCATGTTTGCGAGCAGAAGCCAGGCAGTCTGCAGACGTCAATTGACTCTGAAAGCTCCGCAAGCCAGGCCATTTGTTGGGCACCTGGCAGTTTCCACGCTGGCTCACCGCATCAGCCGCAGTGCTGACCCCACCACGGCCAAAGCCGCCGACGCTGTCGTTTTCAAATCTCGCACTGCTCAAGTCGCTCGTCACTTGTCCGCAACGACACGTTCATCACACAACATGTCTTCCCCCAAGTACTCCGTCCGCTCTGTCGGCGCTCCCCACACCCTTGAGCACCGCATCTTCATCGAGAAGGATGGCCAGCCCGTCTCCCCCTTCCACGACATCCCCCTCTATGCCAACGAGCAGCAGACCATTCTGAACATGGTCGTTGAGATTCCTCGCTGGACCAACGCCAAGCAGGAGGTATGCTGCAGCCGCTCCCAATGCCTTGAATTGCCACCCTGACACGCCTGCAGATCTCCAAGGATGAGACCCTCAACCCCATCAAGCAGGACACCAAGAAGGGCAAGCTGCGTTTCGTCCGCAACTGCTTCCCCCACAAGGGTTACCTCTGGAACTACGGTGCCTTCCCCCAGGTATGTCTTGTTTGGAGGTTCAACTGACCCATTGGAGCTCGACTGACGGCCTCTGTAGACCTGGGAGGACCCTAACGTCACCCACCCCGAGACCAAGGCTCAGGGTGACAACGACCCGCTCGACGTCTGCGAGATTGGTGAGCTCGTCGCCAAGCCCGGTGAGGTCAAGCAGGTCAAGGTCCTCGGTGTCATGGCTCTGCTCGACGAGGGCGAGACTGACTGGAAGATCATCGTCATCGATGTCAACGACCCTCTCGCCCCCAAGCTCAACGACATTGAGGATGTCGAGAGACACCTGCCTGGCCTTCTCCGCGCCACCAATGAGTGGTTCCGCATCTACAAAATCCCCGATGGCAAGCCCGAGAACCAGTTCGCCTTCAGCGGCGAGTGCAAGAACAAGAAGTACGCCATGGACGTCGTCAGAGAGTGTGCCGAGGCCTGGGAGAAGCTCATCACTGGCAAGACCAACAAGGGTGACATTGACCTGTGAGTTTTGATGCACAGAAGCCGCAGTAACGAGAGACTGATGAAATGAACAGCACCAACACCACCGTGTCGCACTCCAACGACCGCACCGACCCCAGCAAGCTCAACATCCCTGAGGCCGACAACAAGGCTCCTGCCCCCATTGACCCTAGCATTGACAAGTGGTTCTTCATTTCCGGTGCTGCCGTCTAAATGGATGGACATTACAAAATGGGTTAGATATACACATCTACATGCAACGAAAAAGGAATTGCACATATTTTGGTTGAGTGTTGTGTGTTGAATGTCGTATGTGCATGTCGCAGCTTGGTAGCAAATGCAAGCATATAGACATGATTCGAGCTTTGTGAATGTACAGGGTCGAATCGAAAGCCCAGTGACCAGCATGTAGCCGTGATAACCATGAAACGCCTCGCTCCTCCCAATGCAAAGTGAAAATGGACAAGACGAAGGGAATCTAACCAGCAAGCTCTTCCTTTCTGCCGAGCATGCGCGAGTGTCTGTCCACTTCGGTCATGATGTCCTTGATCTTCAAGGTGTCCAAATCGAGGTTCATTTCTTTGCCATCCTCTGTGACATTGTGTAAGCAGATGGCGCACGACCAAGGAGTGTTCTCGGGTATTACTGAATTTGAGAGCAAGCAGACCGGGCTTGTCGGCGTCGGCTCTGGACAGTTGCTTGACATCGATCTTCATTGTGCTGCGGGCGTTTGGCGGGAGAAGGGCGAGGAAGTTGCGGGCCGTCTTGCCAGACTTGGGGTTGAAGGGAGAGAAAGCGGTCGAAACCGAGGTCAGGAAGCGAGTGATCATTCTGGCGGCACGGCGAGGTGGTAGCGTCTCTGAGGGGGAGGGTAGATGGCGGATAGTCGACCTTGTCGCAAAGCAACAAAAAAGGCGTCGCGGTATGAGGCTCTGAGGCATGTCGGAGAGCGGCAACAGCCGGTCGAGCAGGAGTGTGGGGAAGTGGCATGTTTAGCCAGCGGCATAACTGGCAAGACCGGCGCCGTGGGTAGGTCATGGATTCTTTTGGCGCGAGCAATGAAGAACCAAAGTGTGCTTGACGCCTTGTCCCAGCTGTCGGACTCGATCAAGCTCACCTTCCAGCTCATCAGTCGCCTCTCGAAGCTCTCGTTCCAGCCCGGCTCCACGCCGCTCCAAGGAGACGGTGACGTCCGTATCGAGCTCTCGCACGACATTCGCGACGCTCTCAAACACCACGACGATACCTTGGACTCTCTTCGCCAGGAAATCGAAGACGTTGTCGAGTTCGGCACCCACTCTCAACGTCGCCGTGACAGTCTTAAGGATAGAGAAAGAGCTCGCATTGCTGCCCAGCTCGCTCGCTTGGATGAGGATTTGAAGCAGTACGTCCACAATGACCCATCTCTACACGACTATTTTACTGACAAGCCATACAGCGCTCGAAGTCAGTTCCGCGCCGCTCAGCTCTCATCAAAACGTGCTTCCGAGGCTGCAAAACAAAAAGAGCGAGAGATCCTCTTTGCATCTCTCCAACAACCCACCGAGACCGACTCTACTTCGTCCACTCCCGACCCCCTCGCTGCCCGTCGCCCTCAGCCCAAGCAACTGACCCAAGACGAGCTGCTCATCAACGCTTCAACCGACGTGACCTCAGCTCTTCGTCGCACACATAACCTGCTTACCTCTGAGCTTTCACGCTCACGTTTCGCTCAGGAGACTCTCGATCAGTCCACAGCAGCTCTCGCTGACCTAGGTGAGCGTTACACCGATCTTGATTCTCTCCTCAGTAATAGTAAAAATCTACTTGGAACCCTTGTGAGAAGTCAAAAGAGCGATACTTGGTATCTTGAGACCGCCTTCTACATTCTCGTCACCACCATCTGTTGGCTGGTCTTCAGAAGACTAATATACGGTCCTGCCTGGTGGTTTCTTTGGCTGCCATTCAATTTCCTACTACTCAAGCCATTCTATCTTCTTCTTGCCGTTTTTGGCATCACGGGTGGCTCTTCAGCTGCCGTTACCGCTGTCTCGTCATTGTCATCGACCATATCCACACAACCAACTATACGTCTTCAACCTAGCGCCTCAGGTGATCGACCTACTTTCCGCAGAGGTATGGATCAACGCCCGGCAAACGCCGTACCAGTCGGCGGAGGTGGTGCGAAGGCTGGAAAGGATGGTCAACCTCAAGATCCTAGTCCCGCAGGCAGCATGTCGCAAAGCCTTGGACAAATGGCAGAAGCCAGTCGTGAGCAAACACAGCCGCAAGGGGAGGAATCAAACGAGGCGAAAGGGCACAAGGAGCCCCAAAGAAGAGGAGACGGCACAATCTTGCAAGAACGAGGTGACATCCCTCGTAACCCCAAGAAGAAAATGTGGGAAGAG
>JGI24891J29808_1000304_pt1 | contig 40148 bp, 26 predicted proteins | sample FreactcultuFSWF8_FD_29808 | JGI IMG/M metagenome (IMG submission 29808) | reverse complement strand
AGCTGCGCCAGCGCCGTCGCCTCCGTCGCGTCGATAACATCGTCTCCGTCCTCGATAGCGCTCTCCAAAGACAGATCCAGTCAGCACCCGCCACTACCGCCACAAAGGGGATCGGCGCCACCCAGGCCACTACCGAAGAGCTCGCTCAAACCGCCCAGGGCCAGCGCATGCTCAACGCAGAGGCAAACACTCCTCTCAACGACCGCAGACATGGTAGAGGCCCGAGGCAGGGCGAGATTCTGAGCGGAAGTTTGCCCACAGGCACTGCCACCATGACTGGAGATCAGGCTAGAAAGATGGGCACCATCAAGCTGATCGAGCGATGGAAGGCTGAGATGCCCACCGAGGCCGAGATGCTGCCAAGAGACAAGTACACCATGTTCGACCGCAAGGAGAAGAAGTACAGAAAGGGCATTCACAGTGAGTTATCACTCGCTCCATCTTTCGACCATCACGTACTGACCTCTTCAGAATTACCCAAGTGGACCAGAGTTTCTCAACGCCTGAACCCTCCCGGTTTCTAGGCCATGTTCTTTTATCACTTTCTGTATATTCTATGCATAGGGCGGCGTTCGGCCCAGGTTGGCCTTGTAGGTTTTGTACAAAAATATTACATCAATGAATGTTGCCATTTCTATTACCTACTCATCAACCATGATCGTCGTAGCCTGTTGATCTAACTCTGTCTGCGGACAACGCTCTTGCTGCCCTCTGGTGGCCTCCTCTCTCCGAAGTTGTGGAGTCTCTCTCCAATGAGGTACACCTCATCCTTGATTCGACCTCTCCAGCGACGCATTCCCTCGGCCAGTTCCCACGTGCACCACAAGCCAAGCACCTGACTTGCGCATATCGGATAGCTATACCGGTATACCTTAGTGCGAATGCTCTCAGAGACGATATCCGTCAAGTCCAGCACCGAGGCGATTAAGGGGGGACAGAACAAAATGATCGAGAAGAGCAGCAGCGTCGGTAAGACAAAAGCGCGAGTCGCCAATTTGACGTTGGGATTGGTAAATCCGTCGCGAGTGATCATGCGTAATGCTGCTGCTGGTCGAGAGGTACGTGACAGTAGTAATAGACGCAGCACGACTCTTCCGTAGATGAACCCGAGCGTCCAGTCTTGCAGGATGTTGAAGGTGTGAGGCGCCACCATCGACTGCGAAAACTGAGCACCTGTAAAGGCAGTAACCGTTGTGTTCGCTAGGCTGACCTGGGCTCCAGATAGATCGTTCAAAGCGACATCGCCTCCTTCTTGAGCCAGAACCGCTGGGCCCATGTATGTTCGGAGAGGCAAGATAAGATAAAGCTCCAACACGAGCGCGAAGAGAGTTGGGACAATGATAACGGCGAATCCATATACGTATGCGCTTCGAATAAGACGCCATGTCTGTTTCTTGATAATGGCACTGACTGCTGCCAGATTCTGCTTGGATATGTTTTCTTGAGTACTCTTGAGTCCCTGGCGTCCGTTGAAAATAGCTTGAAGAGCAATTCCCAGAGTAGTGATTCCAACAGCAAAGGCATAGAGATCGTTAGGTGCGATACGATCCGAAACAGCCATGGAGAGAATCAGGCGTCCAAAAATCATAGGGACAACGGTGACTCCAAAGCCCATAGCAATAGCAAACATCCATAGGCATGAGATGAATGTAAAGATTCGAAGACGGAACCATGGAGGAATGTATACCTTGTTGAAATTATCAGGTTGGCGCCCGTGAATACCGTTGCCGGGATTTGTGCCGTCAATTCGTTCATCGGCGTCGCTGACTTCCAAGAACACCCTTTCGCCCCTGGGAATCCTAACTTGGTCGGTCGCAGGTGCCCGGACGTATTTACCATCGTAGACGAAGCTCCCGGAGTTGATGATGGCGTCTTGGTCTTTCCAAGGGTTGAATCTGGTGATCCAAGATTCATCGTTAGAGTAGCCCTCTTCGATCTTACGTCGCTCGCCAAATAGGAATTGCGAAAGGCGCAACGAGCGTGCGCAAAGTTTTAGCCATGTTCCGAAGAACGTCTCCATTCCTTTCGAAGGGAATAGGTAGGATGCTACCACAGGAGCAAGGAGATTGTATCCTAAGAAGTCAATAGGAAATTCTAAATTCGCTTCAGGCCTCGCCCATCGGACAGGGAAAACTCCGAATCGAGCAGTGCCCCAGATAGCACCACCAAGACAGACGATTACTAATCCGCCGTAAACGAGGCCGCTAAAAGCGATCTTTCGGAGTTGAGTGGTGACGCTGCGTTCCAAGACATCCCGAACGGGGTGGAAGGTTGGATCGTCAGGATCCCTGATAAAGTAGAGAACACCACTACGCAGAATTCTTCGACACATGGAAACAAAGAGAGCGAAGTGGAACATATAGCAAGTGCCAATGAACCAGTGCATGAATACAAACAACCACGGCGATCGTTCAGCGAATGCCAATCGAGAGGCAATCGAAGCATTCTCAAAGAGTGGTAGTAGAGCACAGTCCAAAAGCATACCGCAATAGAGCGGGAACGCGAGCATCTCGATGCTGATGATCAAGATGACCTTTAGTACACCTCCTGCTTGTTTCAAAAGATCGGCGAAACTCTTCTCAACGTTTTGAAGACCGGGGGAGCTGAAAAGCGATTCTTTGCGAAGTAGATACATGGCTCCGATCATGGCGAGAAGTACGTATCCAGCCAAGACGGTCAGACAACGGTCTGCAGATGTCCACACGGCCAAAGAAGGATCCAGAAGGCTGTCGTCACTTTTTACAGTGAAGGTGAAGGTTCCATCGTTTATTGCTTCCGAGAATCCCTCTCTCAAAACAGTACGAACCCATGCATAGCTCGATGCTGCTTGGTGGAAACAGCTTGCGGCTATTTCGTTGAGGATCTGGAGCAACTCTGGAGCCGTCGATTTCTGCAGGTGATATGAGGCTCCTGAAAGGCATTTGGCAAAGAAGCCAATTACTTGAGCGACTTCTGCTTTCATGCTGAGGAGAGATTGTCTTGCTCGAATAGACTTCATCAACAGTCCGAACTCCATGGGTCCATCTCCACCAAGTAAGTCAACCAGACGTCCAGAGGCTCCATTCGCTGCGTGGTGCGCGCGCTTAGCCAAAGGCTCCACGTAGCTCAGGCTGAACTTTCGGCACACACTACCGAACAACATAGAAAGCAGTCGTGTCAAAATCTCGGATCCAAAATAGGTAGCAGCACCGCCAGCGTAGACGGCGATGTCGACAACTGCATCTGCAAATCCAGAAACAAAGCGAAGAGGTGTCATGATCATAGAAGTTATTGGATCACCAAGGAAGAGTAATGCGATCTTGCCAAACAAGTATGGCACTCCAATAGCGGTCCAGAGTGTAGTTGTGATGAGGACGGCGCAAAACATGGCTGTTTGTCCTAGTCCGATAAGAGGCCCTTGCATACCAATCAGTTCCAGAATACCTTCGAGATCTTCGGCGTCTTCGATAGCTTCAGCATCGAGGCCAGCCTCAGCTGCAGCTTGGAGTACTTCAGGATCCTGAGCACCTTCATGGTCGTGGTCATGATCGTGGACGTGTTCTTCGTCGTGCAGATGGACAAACGGCGGCTCTACAGCCTCGTTCCGAGCGATCTCTTCATCAGCAACTCCAGGTAAAGGCTCATTGTCCTCATCATCGAGTACTATGTCGGCCCAAAACCAGTCGAACAATCGAGTTATCGGACCTTTATGCTGTTCCGGATTTAGAGTTGCTTGAAGAGTACTAGCTTGTTGTGAGGATGTTTGATCTTCGCTAGGAGACTCGGTCGCAGGTTCCGCAACAGCAGATGCCTCTTCATCCACGTTTTGGGCAGTGGTTCCGGATGGAGATTGTGACAAATCTCCGTTGATGGAAGTCTCACGCGATCTCGTGTTAGTTTCGTCGGATCGTGCACCTGTCGACTGTCCAAGCGCATCTGCATCGACGGTAGTTGTCTCCTGGGCGTCCGCAGGTTCTCCAGCTTGAGACGAGGAAGACAGCGGGGTCCGTGTGGTAGAGGGCGACTCGGCGTCAGAAGCAGAAGACACAAATTGCCAGCTTCCTCTACTACTATCACCATCGGCCTCGACGTCAAGCAGACGGCTGGTATTCTCTGGATTATTGGACGGCTCTTCGATTGATTGCAGAACCCTTTGTGCGTGGGAAGAGGCATCTCTTGGGGGCATGTTTGGTCGTCTCTGTGATTCTTGCAGAGTCTCGTCGTCACTGTCCTCCTGCGTCTCAGAATCAGTGGCCGCAGGTCCGCCAACATTCTCGTCGTCTGATAAGGCTAGCTTGTCTTGAGGAAGATTGCTCAACAACATGGTTCTGGTGGGACCTTCTCTGAGCAGGATGCCGCGCCAAAGGTCCCTTCTGGTAGGACTAAGGTTGTCCAAGATAGCCCATATGTTCTCCGCGATTTCAGTAGGGAGGATACCAGAATCCTCGGCAAGTTTGAGTTGCCCAAGAAGCAGCTCGCCGACGTATTGAAATCTTTCCATGAAGTCGTCGTGGTCTTCGCCTCCGAATCGATACGGAATCCCTGCAGTGTCCATCACTTCCTCCATCTTGTGCCAGCCAATGAAGTGAGTACTTTCGTCTCCAGAAGCTTCGCTATCAGACGGCTCTTCGAACAAGTGCGTGTAACGGTCTACATGGGGTCGGCGTTCTTCATCTTGAAAGTCTTGCAGATTCCGGGCAGCACGCTCAGCAGCGTCCAGCTGCAGCTCAGCATCACGAATATGAGCAGCAGCATTGATGATGGGTTGCTGTTGAACAACCCATTCCCGAATGAGGAAGACGAGGATGAAAGCGATCACGACGAGGATGGTGATTATCTCACCCTCAAGCATGTCGAGAATAAAGCGATTGACCCAGGCATGAGAAGTCAAGGAGTTTACAGCTTTGACATCAGACAAGAGGCTAGAGTAAGGAGAAGCGAATGACGTCTCAAGTGTTGTGTTCGTGGACGAGTATGAGCCAGGCGGACCTAGGGGCTTCAGCGGGTAGAAAAGAGCGCCGAGTAAGAATCTGGACAGACTCAGACCGAAAGGCTCTTTCTCGTCGATGCTGTCGGCGGTAGGTGTAGATGCGTTGGCTTGTTGTGCGGCAGGGGACATTCTGGCCAACCATGGGTCTCTTGCCCAGCCAGCATCCAGGACCCAGAAAAGGCCCCTCCATGACCAACGAATAAACCAAGGAAGCACAACGAGCCAGACGAGAGCGACGGTGAGGGCACGAGCCCAAGTCAATAGGTAGTTTGCAGTATGTAGACAGGCTCTTTTTACGAAGATGGGCAGCGGCAGAGTGTGTGGCATGTGCGAGTCGTAGAGTTTTGTAAAGCGGAAAGGGGTCTTGCAGAGCTCGCAGTGTTTCTTGTTCGAGTGCGACAGCCATTCCATCAAGCAGTCTTGGTGGACGAACTTGATACTGCCACTGCACTTGCAGGGATAAAACAGCGGCTCTGCATCTGAGCCCTCGCTGCGACAGATCCTGCAAGTGTCTCCTTCGGCAGGCGACTTGTCACTGGCAGGTGTAGGGTCGAACTGCGGGTCGTTCATGATGTCCGGCGTGGACGATGATCGGCGGGAGGTGGACATTTTGCGATGAGAGATGCTTAAGGTGAGGCCGTCAAGGCGAGCTTGTATTCCAGGGCGACATCTAAGACACGGTCGGGTTGAACCTGGTCTGAGTTGGACGACGGCTTTTCTCGAGAGTCGATTCAATAGGTATACGGAGATGGCAGGTAGATACAAAGGCAAGAAACAAGAGGGCATCAAGCATCAAGCATCAAGCATCAAGCATCAAGCATCAAGCACAAGACGCACGTGAACGCCAAGACGTCCGAACCGCATCTGTAACAAGCATCATCTAGCGAAGTTTGGGCAAGTGCTACGAGGGCATTTTGATTCGACATGGTCATTTCAATGGCTCTAATTGATCAAACGATCGAGTTGGTGGTGAGACTGTACATGTACTGTGTCATAGGAAGGAATGAACATTTCGTGACAGGGGATAGCTGGACATCCGGCTTCTTTGACGGCAGGAGGGTCCTTGGTCGGCTGTGGCTTTCTCTTCCAGTGATGTCAGAGTGCATGAAAGCGTGCTGCGGCTTGCAAGCACAAGACAAGCTGCCTTGTTTGCGACTTGCTCTCTCCTGATAACTGTTTTTGTGGCATAAGACGAACCTGCCGTCTGTCAATCAATCAATCAATTTCTGCACGCGCTGCTCTGCTCTTTCCGACGAGCTCTATGCAGATTTGACATCCTAGCTGCCATACCGTCACCATGGCCATCCGAAACGAGAAGGCGCCAAATGGCTCCATCTCAACATCATCCACGAGAGCGCGACATGTTCAGCGACGAGGCTTTTTCTCAAGAATTTTCAGCATCACTCTGAGGTATGCCCTGTGCTCTACAATTCCTGTCAACTGCCCAGTACTGATTCTGCAACAGGCTGTCGATCTGGTATACCCTCCTGACAGTCGTTTTCCGCTGCCCGTCATCGCCCAAACAGCTCACAAAGGACTCACCCAATGTGTGCGAGCCTTACTTCCAGCTGAGAGACCTTGCTGTGCCTCACCTTCAACCCTACTACAATGCCTACGCCGCTCCCTACGTCCAACAAGCTCAGCCTTACTTTGACCGTGTCAAGGAGCAGGCCTACCTTCCCGCCGCCGCCTTTGCTCAGAAGCACGGCGCTCCTCGTGTCGCCCAGGCCCAGAAATATGCAGACAAGGAGTGGAAGCGTACCGTACGCCCTCAGCTGGACGTCGCACGCAAGCACGCCTCAAAGCAGTACGACTCGACTCTTGGCCCCCATGTCCAAAAGGTGCAGGACGCCGTATCGCCCTACTACAACACTGTCAAGGCTTCAGCCACCGACTTTTACGAGCTCGAGCTGTTGCCCGCTTACAAGCACACTGCCCCTTACGCCAAGAAGGTTTATGGCCACGCTTATCGTTTCTCCGTCAACACCGCCTTGCCCTACGCTCGCTGGGGCACTGACCTGACCTTCACCTTTGTACGCAGACAGATCTGGCCCAGAATCCAGGTTCTCTATGGAGAGAATGTCGAGCCTCAAATCTTCAAGATCACCCAGAGACTTGGTCGTTACCGCGATGAGAAGAAAATTGAAGCTGCTGTCGAGTCTGCAGAGAGTTCTGCTTCTTCGTCCTCATCTTCCGTATCGTCTGCTGCATCCGCATCATCCACCATTGTCACAAGCTCCCCCTCGGCCGCAGTCTCAAGCGCCAGCTCTGTCATTGAATCTATCATGACCAAGGCTTCCAGCGCCGTCGTTGCTTCGCCGTCCATGGCCCCTCCTGAGGATGAGCCTAGTGCTGCCGAGCAATTCTCCCAGGATTTGAAGGTTTGGGAGGAGCATGTCTCCATCGCCGTTCGTGAGGGTCTTGATCACCTCCGCGAGCGTATTCAGGAAATTTGCGACCGTCAAGTCGAAACTCAAACCAACGGGGTTGGTGAAGCTTTGATCATTCAGCTTGAGGAGGGCTCCTCTTCGGCTTTCAGAAGTCTCAAGGCTAGGGTCGAGTCTGTCATTGAACATCTTCCTGAAGAGCCTTCTGAGTCCGATGTTTCCTCTGCACAAGAATCTATCAACAAGGAAGTCAAAAAGGCCGGTCAGACGATCAAGCAAAAGGCACAAAACGTCCGTGATTGGAAGCAGACCTTTGACAAGGATATCACCCGCCTCATCGAGGCTGCTGCCAATTCAACTCTTGAGACTATCGACAACATCCGTGATCTTCGCCTCCAAGAGATCGGCAGACGTTGGGCTTCAAATGCCGCCATCACTCACAGAGACTGGACCAAATACAACGACCTCAAGAAGGCATCAAGTAAGGGCCGTGATGAAGTCGCCGCTCTTGCCACTTCCAACGAGCTCGCCGAAGCCAAGAAAGGCGCCTACCAGGTTGAGGAGAAGGCCATGGCTGTTGCTGAGAATGCTGCCAAGGAGCTTGCCAGACTGAAGAGCGTTTCTCAATGGAAACTTGAAGCAAGAGATTCTTCCGATGACTTCAACACAAAATACGCACCTGCTGCAGCCGCTTGGGCAAAGCAACAGGTTGCTGATAAGATCTCTGATGCCAGGGAAGCCATTGCTGGAAGTTCTCAAGGTTCTGTTGAATCGGCCACATCGGTCTTGTCTTCTCAGGGTTCCCAGCTGGCGTCCAGCGCCTCTTCCCATGGATCCCAGATGGCATCCAGCGCATCTGAAGCTGTTTTAGGTACCAGCACCGGCTCTGTCGAGAGCGCTGCTTCCAAGTTGTCTGAGAAGGTCGTTGGATCCGAGCAACCTACCATCGAAAGCATCGCTTCTATTGTGTCCGAGAGCGCTAAGAGCGCAGCCACTGTTGCATCCGAGTCTGTCATTGGTACTCAACCCGGAGTCGCAGAACAAGCTGCTACCAAGGTGTCTGAGGCTGTCGTCGGTCGTAACACTCCCGTGCTCGAGAGTATTTCTTCCGCGGCTAGCTCGGCCAGCTCCCGCGTTGCTGACCAGTCTCTCGACCCGGAGATGGCGAAGAGCTTGAGAGCTGCCAAATCTAGTGCTGTGTCTGCTGCTAGCGACGTCTCCTCCAGCGTTGCCTCCGTTGCATCCAGTGTTTCGGTATCATCCATCGTGTCGGCAGGATCTTCCAGCATTAGTTCCGCTGCTCAGCAGGCTTCGTCAAGTGCTTCGTCTGCTGCTTCTCAAATATCCGAGAGTGCATCTGACGCATCTCAGAAGGCATCGAAGAAGGTCTGGGGCGGAGCCATGGCTCAAGCTGTGCCATCCGCACGTTCAATCGTTCTTGACGATGACATTGTTGACGATGAGTACACGTACTCGAGCAAACTTCAGGACATTCTTGGAAAGGCCGGTAACCAAGCCAGCCAGCTTACTCAAGCGGTTCAGGATGCCATGAAACCTGCTCCTACCCAAGGTAGTGTCGAGTCTGTCACATCTCTTGCCAGTGAGCAGTATGAAAAGGCTCTCTCTGCAGCGAGCAGTGTCATCTTCGGTACCGAGCAGGGTGTTGGGGAGTCCTTGTCAAGCGTTGCTAGTGACAGATATGCCTCTGCAGTTTCTGCCGCTTCAAGTGCCATCTACGGCGAACCCATCCCCGCAACTAAGTCCATTGCATCTCAAGTTGCTTCGGTCGCAGCTTCCATTACCGCTAGCGCCAGCAGCACTGGTGATTCACTGCAATCGCAAGCCAACTCTATCTACACCGAGGCACAATCTGCTTACTCCAACTCCATCGCCGATCCTGTGCAGTCTGCTCTTTCTTCCATCTCGGCGATAGCCTCGTCAAGACTTCAGGAGGGTCTTTCTTCGGCAAGCGCTCAGTTCGAGCACGCTAAGAGTGCCATTGGTGCTTCGCCCACCCCTGCTCAGCAGGGTGTCATGGCCGATGCACAGCGCAAGTACTACGAGATGGTAGGTTACGCTTATGATCGTTATTCAGCCTTTGAGTCTGCCGGAAAAGACATGGTTGCCCGTCCTACATCGACATCTGGTTACTCCAACGTACTCGCTGCTGCTCAGAGCCAGTACAGCAGTGCTATCAACGCTGCCTCGAGCAACATGGACGGCATCCTCTCATCTGCTCGTTCCGTTGTCAGTGGCACCACTGTGTCCCCTGCTCAAAGTTTGGTTGACCAGGCTTCGAGCCAGTATGATGCTGCAACCTCTAGCGCTTCCTCTTATCTTGTCATTGCCTCTTCCAAGGCCAGCGAGGCTGTTTACGGCACTCAACCTGCCATGTATGAGAACATTCTCGCATCTGCTCAGAGCCAGTACGATGCAGCTTACAGCGCTGCGAGCTCGAACCTGAACAACATCCTTGAATCGGCAAGCTCTACCGCTGGCCCTGCATTCGACACAGCCTTTGAACAATATGAGTCGGCAGTCTCGGCTGCTGGCGAGCAATATTCAATTGCCAGCGTCAAGGCAAGCGAAGCCATCTACGGAACATCTACTGGTGCTGTCGAATCGGTGGCCAACGCCGCCAGTACAGCCATCTACGGAAGTGAGACCCCTTGGACGGAAGCCGCTGCTTCGCAAGCAAGCGAAAACTGGGATTTGCTGGTTTCCAAGGCTAGTGAACAGGTTTACGGATCTCCTACCCCTTTCTTCTCTCAGGCTGGTGAATACGCTTCTCAGGCTACTGTCGCCGTGGTCGAACAATACGCTGCGGTCTCTGCTCTCTTTGACGAACTTGTCAACGGGCGCGAGCCTGAGTTTACCGAAAGTGTTTGGAACCGTCTCCAGTCTGCCTACTCGACTGGAGCACCGGCTATTGCATCCAGTGCGTCTAGCTATGCCTCGGACGCATATGCCTCTGCCTCCAGCTTCTACGAGAGTGCATTCACCCCACCACCTACTGTCGAGGCTCTCCTCGAGAATGTCAACGAGCAGATTAACTCTGCAGTCGATGCTGTCTCTGCTCAAGTTTACGGTACTACAAAGGGCAATGTTGAGCAGATGACTAAAGCTGTTGGCAGCGCGTACAACGATGCCTCCTCAAGAGCTAGCGAGGCCATTTACGGAACCACGAAGGGTTACGCAGAGGCTGCTCAAAGTCAGATCTCAGACGCCGCTTCATCTGCCCAGCAAGCCATCAGTGAGGCACTGTTTGGGACTCCTTCTACTGCCGGAGCAGCCAGCATCTACACATCCATCGCCTCGGTTGCCTCTGAGAATCGTGATGCAGTTGTGTCAAAGGCTGTTGAGCAATACGAGGCTGCCACATCGGCCGCCAGCAGTGCCATCTACGGATCCGAGAAGGGAGCTTTCGAGAGCGCTCAAAGTAGGATCTCAGTCGCTATGGCATCCGCGTCTAGCAGAATGTCAGAGTTTGGCGAGACTGCAAGCAAGGCAACTGACGAATCTGTTTCCAAGGTTGTAGAAGCTGCTCAGGAGGCAGCATCTTCGGCTAGCAGTGTGGCCGAGTCAGTCAGCATCAGAGTGAGAGATGAGCTTTAGGAGCATATTTATAGAATTCTGATGACGAAGGAGGGGTGAAGGAGAGGATGGGAAAAGAAGATCATGAGTTGTTAACGAAGCGTTTGTCTATTTTGACTAATATAACATGAGTCGCTATTACCGTGTTGTCGCTATTGCCTTCTTGATGTGGATATTTGAAGGATGGACAGCGCTCGGGCGAGGCTTCCCCATGCCCATGCCCCGACCTCGGCAAGACCCCGCAATTGATAGGCGACGATAAGGAAGGAGCTCCACTTTATGGGCATGCCGCATTGGCCGCGATTGCCGTCCATTTAACCAGGTCGCACCTTCTTAGCAAGAACGTCTCCTCACGATCGATAAGAAGGAGCCGTCTGGAGACTTGATATTGTCACACAATGGCAGGTCGTCGAGTCGTGGCACGTCGTGCTCTACAGAGCCTGTACATCAATCCTGGGGTAAGCCGACCATCATTGGCGACAACAGCAAGACTCGGCCAAGCAGTCAACACATCCAAGTCAGGAGGCAGGAAGTTCCATGTGTCTAGCAGACAGCTGAAGCCTGCTACTGCATCCGCCCTTCAATCGACGGCAACAGAATACCCCACCACGCACGAACAGATCCAGCAACCCATCGACACGCAGAACTTCCTCGACAACGAGTTCGTAGCTTCGAAGGCCACGCAATGGATCGATCTCCACGACCCCGCTACCAACAACCTCGTCACCCGCGTCCCTCAGTCCACCGATGAAGAGCTCAAGGCGGCAGTGGCTTCGGCCGAGAAGGCCTTCCCTGCATGGAAGGCTACAAGCTTGCTGGCCAGACAACAGATCATGTTCAAGTTCGTCGCTCTGATCAGAGAGCACTGGGACCGCTTGGCTGCTTCCATCACTCTGGAGCAGGGCAAGACCTTTGCCGATGCCAGAGGTGATGTCCTCCGTGGTCTTCAGGTTGCTGAGACGGCTTGTGGCATCACGACCCAGTTGACCGGTGAGGTGCTCGAAGTCGCCAAGGACATGGAGACAAGATCATACAAGGAGCCTCTCGGTGTCGTTGCCGCCATCTGCCCCTTCAACTTCCCCGCCATGATTCCTCTGTGGGTCATTCCCACCGCCACCATTACTGGCAACACTGTCGTCGTGAAGCCTTCCGAACGCGACCCTGGTGCCATGATGATCCTCTGTGAGCTTGCAGAGAAGGCCGGCTTCCCTCCTGGTGTCATCAACGTTGTCCACGGTGCTGCAAAGACCGTCGACTTCATCATTGATGAGCCTGCCATCAAGGCCATCAGTTTCGTTGGTAGCAACAAGGCTGGCGAATACATCTTCACCCGTGGTTCCGCGAACGGCAAGCGTGTCCAGGCCAACTTGGGTGCAAAGAACCACGCTGCTGTTCTGCCCGACTGCAACAGAAACGCTACCATCAACGCTATCGCAGGTGCTGCTTTCGGTGCCGCTGGTCAGCGATGCATGGCTCTTTCGACTGTTGTCTTTGTCGGCGAGACCAAGAGCTGGGTCGATGACATTGCAGACCGTGCTAAGGCCCTGAACGTCAATGGAGGCTTCGAGAAGGACGCCGAACTCGGTCCCGTCATCAGCCCTCAAGCAAAAGAGAAGATCGAGGGGCTTATTACCAGCGCCGAGAAGGAGGGCGCCACTATCGTTCTGGATGGCCGTGGCTGCAAACCTGCGAACTACCCCAACGGCAACTTCGTCGGACCTACCATTATCACAAACGTCACAAAAGACATGACATGTTACAAGGAAGAAATCTTCGGCCCTGTACTTGTCTGTCTATCCGTCGACACCCTCGAGGAGGCTGTAGATCTGATCAACAGTAACGAATACGGAAATGTGATTACCCCCCTGTCCACACTGATATGAAATACCTATACTAACAAATTTCTCAGGGAGTCGCCATCTTCACAAACTCAGGAGCAACCGCCGCACGCTTCCAACGCGACATCGAAGCCGGTCAAGTCGGCATCAACGTCCCCATCCCCGTCCCACTCCCCATGTTCTCCTTCACCGGAAACAAGAAATCCGTCGCCGGCGGTGGCGCCAGCACTTTCTACGGCAAGCCCGGTCTCGCCTTTTTCACCCAGACAAAGACTGTTACAAGCTTGTGGAGAAGCGAGGATGCTATTGCTACAAAGGCTGAGAGTGTCATGCCTACTATGCGTTAAGAGATGCTGAGGATGGAAAGGAGGTAGGGGTTTATGTAGGAGGTATGATTAAAATGATTTAATTCTTTGACAAAACCAAAGTAATTTGCGAGGAGAGAAGGAAGGAACGATTGATGAATCAGTTGATCTTGCCGGTTTCGAGAACCCAATGCTTTCTTCACCTTGGATTGTCCCTCTCCTGTCTCATCGCAATCGGCCAGTCTTGACTCATTTGCGCTACATGGTGATCGTCTCTTCTACTTTGTTCGTCCATGCGCGAAAATGACTATCACTCAAGTGGAAAAGAGCAATTGGACAGAATAGGAAGGGCTACTCGAGCATTTCAGGAAATAGGAAGGCAAGACCGAGCAGAAAACAGGCAGGCACTACCGAGCGAACGGGGTTCAGTAAAAGAAAGGCACGACCGAGCAAAAAGAATGGAAGGCACAAGCGAGCAGAAGAGGCAAGAATGATCAAAGATAACGATCAAAGACAACCCAACCATCCTAATCTGAATCTTGAGCAGATATCACATTGGGCAATGACCACTTGTGTCTATGGAAAGCGATTGTTGAGCAAAAAGTGATTCATTATACCCATCATACAAGGCATGTATACTGATTATGCTTTTGAAACATCTAAACGTTCTCGAAAAGCATCCAGCAAGAAAGAGTTGTAAAGCAAGAAAGTTAAAAGTGAGAAGCAAAAAAACAGAAAAAGCCGACCCAAGATGCCCCTTGATGCCCAATCCTCCAGGTTCCATTTTCCAGTATGTGGTGGTAGTTTGTCCGTGTCCCAATTGTAAAGAACGCCCCTTCGTAAAAGTGATGTTTGCCGTGGATGTGATAATCATGTTCCCTCTTGTCATGCAACGAGGGAGGCAGCAGTGGCGGCCTCGCCTCCGTACTCCTTCTGCCATGTCATGATGTGTCTGGTCAAGACGTCCATCATTTCCCTGCTACTGAGCTCTTTGAAGTCTGGAGGCTGTTGAGCTTGTAACTGCGGGTTCAGTGGTGTGCGGTCACCAGCCATATCGACCTGGGCCTTCGCGATGTAGTCCATCATCATACCGGTCCGTTTCTTCATGTCGGTTATGGTCATTTGACTCTTGTTTTCGCGGTTGTCCTTCATCACAATCTCCGACTCTTGAATGGCAGCTTGTCGTGGGTTTTTGGCACGGCCGCCCCATTTTCCGGGTTTTGGTTTGGCGGGAGGAGCGAGGGTCACGGCGGGTGTCTCGTTGTTACTGCTAGGACTGTTCTTGGAGTCGGTTGTGCTGTTCGTCGTGGGGTCGTCTCCGCTGCTGCCATTGGGATTTGTGGATGCAGCGTTCGCGTCTGACGTGTTCGCAGGAGCCTTCGCAGCTGAGTATTGGTTACGTCCTAGGCGTTTTTGCTTCTTGCCGGTGCCCTTCTTGTGTGAGCTCTCTGGAGCTAGAGGTGTAGCTGAGGCAGGTGGGCTGGGAGGTTGTGATGTGGAAAGAACCGGTGTACCCATTGGCCTTGGTGTGTCGTCAAGAGGATCCGACTCTGCGGGTAAAGTCAGCTCAATCTTCTCCTGTTTGTAAGTCTTGTCTTGACATACCATCTGCTCTTCTCCTTCCAGCTCTTTCACTTCGTCTTCCAGCAGCTTCTTTGCGCTTCTCGTCACGGGTGCGCTCACGCTCTCGCGCTTCTCTTTGTCTGATCAACTCTGCAGCAGCACTCCGTGCTTTCTTATTCGACTTTGGATGTGTGCCGTCATCGTCTGAGTCTGCGTCCAGCGAGCCTGTGTTCAATGTAGATGGAGGGTTAGGCGACTCGGAGCCCGTTCGTTGGCGCTTGATTTCGTGTTTGGAGCTGCAGGCATTTCGTCAGCTGCTTGTTGTTTGTCTTGGGCAACTCGACTCACTCTTCGCTGTCGTCTCGTCCACGCTTTCCTTTGCGCACTGCTGGTGTCGACTCGCCGACATCTTTTGTCTCTTCGATAATTCGACGTAATGTCTCTTCGTCGTCATAAGCCTGGCGGCTATTCATAGTCGACCTCCTCTTGCCTGTTGACGACTCAACGCTGGCTCTGTTTTGGCTTTCTCGTTGCTCTCTTCGTGCCTTTGCAGACTCTGTTTCTTTTGTAAGAGATGATTTGCGACTGGTCTTGGGCTCAGGCTTCATAACGGGCAGGTATCGTGAGTAGCGTTGTCTACGTCGTGGGTCAGTCGAGTTGGGCAGTGGGCGACAAAGCGACTGAGACTCACCCTTTGGAGTCGGTCAAGACATTGTGTAGCTTCTTGTCGCAGAGCTCACAAAAGTAGTTGTCAGGACTCTTGCTCTCGTCCATGATGCCTACGCAGCCACCGTGCTGCCAGACATGGCATTTGTCGCACTGAATGAACAGGCCACCAGCATCTTCAGCTTGTGAGGGGTCGGTGATTGTGGGGAAGTCGTCGGTCGATGGCGGGCCTGGGTAGTCTTGAAGACCACAGACACAGCGGGTGACTTCGTCGTCGCCATCTCCTTCAATGGTCTGGCTTTCTTGGTCGACGTCGTCGGCGTGTGTGTGTTGAGCTCTGGTAGCTCGACGAGTCTGACGAGAGTCGTCGGGAGAGTGAAGGGCGCCCGGCTGAGCATCGAGGTTGTCGTCGGAGAGGTTCGTGGGAGAGGGCGACTTCTGGCGGGGTGACAATTTGTTGTGCCATCTCGAGTTGCGATCGGCTGGTGTGCTGGTGGTGCGACCTGACCGCCGCGGGGAGACCATTGTTGTCGCTGGTTGTGAGGGTGAGTGGAAGAAGAGCAGATGAATACAAGGATATCAAGGTGACGGGTAGCTAGAGGAAGGGACGAAGAGTCAACCTGACGATGCCGGGGCAGCGACAAACTCGGTCGGCTTGTGATAGGACGGTCTAGGTCTGTGCTCGTCCTGCAAAGAAAGTGGAGTCGACCTGCCAAAGCTGTCCCATCCTCCCAGACCTTCCCTATCCTTTTCATCTGCTGTAACTCATGGTGACTGTCTTTTAGCAAGCCTCACGTTTCCAGAGTGCGCCCTCAATGCCCAAATCAAACTCGAGACTGAATCAATTTTAGCAGTGCGCCGAGCCCGTCTGTCAGCCTGACAGCGATGACGCGCTTTGACGGGACGAATGCGGGGATACCGTCTTGACCGCCTTGACAATCACCAACCAATCCACTTCTGTACCTGTCTATCACTTGTCATACAGGTAGGCTTTCTATGAGTTGATGCTGTAAATCATTTCGCTTTGCATGTCTATCGCTATGGTATTACTTGTAATTACATCCCATCTATCCCAGTAAGTCTCGTCAACATGAATATCCTATCCCAAATTTCCTTTCGTCTCTGATACTCGTGTCCTTCTCTTTCTGTCCTTTGTTCGTTGAATTCGTCTTGGTCTGTGTTCCTTCTCTACTCGAGCACCGGGCTGGCAGGTCTGCTGACTGCCGGTGTTACGGGCTTGCTGGAGCCAGGGGTTCTGCGTCCAAGCGACTTTCTGCGCTCAGGACTGGCAGGTCTGCTCGAGCTGGGTGTCTTTCTTCCGGGAAGCTTGTTCCATGTTTGTGTGGAGAGTCTGCGGATGAATCCAGGTCTCTTCTCAGGTGTTGCGGTACCGCTATTTGCTGCGCTTGCAACAGCTGAGTCGGGGTGGACAGGCTCCAGAAGCTTGTGTACCTTGGCAGCCATGTCATGCTCCTGGCTGACACCCTTCTGGAGGTTGTTGAAGGTGTTCTGTGCTTCATTGAGAAGCGCAGGGTATCTACCCTTGGTGGCTCTGATAAGAAGCTTCAGCTTGGCCATGTCCTTGACAGCTGCTGGTGAAGGCTTGCTGTTGGGACCGCTGGCATGCTTGCCCAGGTCGCGAATGTCGCCAAGCAAGATGTCTTCAACCTTGTCGTTGATGTTGAGAGCCATCAGCAGAGTGTCGACTTGACGCTTGGTGGACTTGACGAAGTTGGAGAAGCGCAAAGTGTCGTGAATAACCCACTGCATCGCGCTCAACTTGGAAGGTCTCTTGACGGATACCTTGTTGGAGCCGACATCGAGAAGGTGGGCATATGACTGCTCGAAGTTCTTCATGCGGGTCAAATCTGCTGCGGGTTGCTCAAGAGCTTGTGCGCCACCACGAGGCAGAGGTCGCAGGCCGGTTGTGTCGAGGTCGCTGTCATTGTCGTTGGGGTTGCTGAGAGTGTGGATGATGCTGTTCATCAGGCCCTCGAGGTTGACTCTGACTTCGTCGTCATCGAGACGAGGGTCGCGAGGAGTCATGGTCTCTCTGTTCTCCTCTGTCTCGAGGAAGGTGAGTGAAGGCGGTAATGAGAAAATTCCCATCTGCTCGCCCCAAATCAGGAGTCTTGCCTGCTCGATGCCGAGCTGAGCCAGATAAACCTTCTCATCCTTGAAGTCGTTCAGCGAACTGTGGATGTTGTCGAAAGCCTTGAGGGTGTTGTAGAACAAGCTTGCTAGCACAAGCACGTTCAAGAATTCTGCTTCTTTGTCGAGGCCCATTGTGTGTATGATGATGTCTTGGGTGAAATGGAAAGTAGTATGCGATGATTGTAGGAGGTCAACTTTACCATCACCTCTCGAGTCTTATCAGAGAATCGACCAGGTTATGACATAGATACTCCCCGCACGTTGAGCAGGAAAATTTCACCATCATCGCAGTTGAATCATATCACACTTACTGCAGAAGGCCAATACTCGGTGGAATTGTGAGTATCGGTCCTAATACACATAACCACCGAATCCTCTTTTTGAACGACCAGACGTCGGTATGCAATTTGAGATACTGTGACTTACCAGTTCGTTGTATGAATCGTGAAGCTTACCCTAATGTTGAACACCAATATTCAGACAATTGATATGTTCTTCATGTTGCGTGGGTTGAGGATGTGAGAGATGGAAGTTCAAAGTCGCTGAAGCAGTGACGTCGATCGTAACCCAATCTGAAAGTCCATTCCTCGCGCCGGCATGACGCAAACGGTCCCTTTTCTCGGCGCCTCTTCGTTGCATGTGAATTTTGACCGTGATTTTGAGCCTCAAGAGAACGTGTTGGGCTTGTCGAGCACGTTGGGCACTCTCTTGCTCAAACGTGGTGGATGGCGAAACGAGGTTGAGGTTTGAGATTTCTCTCGCCATCAGGGCTGTGGTCGCTGCTGGTCTTGGAGTAAGACATTGTCCGGAAGTCCACTCCAATGGCATGTCTATCATAAATCACCTTATCATACAAGAGATTATAACGGAGCTGCTGTTCCGAGACCTTATATTTTGAATGTAGTTTGCAAAGATATTCCTAGAATAGCTTGTCAGGCAAGAGCGACTTCTGTGTTAGAGGGCAAACACTTGATGCGTTGATACAGAACACGAAAGTTGAAATAGTACTTTCTACACGCTCGATCTGTTCACAAATTAGAAACCTTAGATTTAGTTGAATATTTTGGTCATTCTAAAAGCCTTTGAAAGAGTTAGTTGGCCATCGTCAGAGCGATATAATGTTTCGAAAACCTGGTCAGGGTCATATACCCAACTTGAACTCTCAAGAACACAATCTTCGGCCAAACGCTCGCAAGACGATCGACACAACATTGCTCACGTCGAAATTGAAAATAAGGTTGAAGTTGAAAATATCTTTCGTAAATTCATAAACTTGCTATGTACACATTACCAACACCTTTTACTTCTTGTAGTACTCATCGTGAGTACCGGCGCGAGGGGCGCCGTTGTTTGGCTCAATGCTCGAGTCTGTGCGAACAGGGATCTGTCCATTGGCATACTTCTTGCTCTTGTCAGTGGCAAAGCTGTTGTGTGTACCATTGAACTGAAGGGTGCTGATGTCGGCGTAGCCCTTGACACCAGTGGCCTTCTCGAGACGGCTGGCCAAGTCCTCGGAAACCATGCGGAAGATGGTAATCTGGCGCTTGATAATCTCCTCCTTGCGGCAGGTGCTCATGTGGCCAGAGACGTTGTTGATGAAACGCTCCTTAGCACCGTCGTCAAAGACCTTCTCCCACAAGACACGGGGAGCGTTGAAGTCCTCAGGACGGATCTCCGACAGGAAGGTGATGGCCTTGCCTGAGAAGTGTCCGTGAGTTCTGTCGAGGTCGAGGGTACGCTCACGGAACTGAGGAGGCGAGATCGAAGAGAGGTAAGCAGGGCGGGATCCCTGGTTGTAGAAAGCCATACCACCATCACCTGGAAAATAGTTAGCATCTTTTTCTTTTCATGACAGCAGGATATTGGACAGCACTAACGGTTGAAATTTGAGAGCCTGTAAGGTGTGCGAGGGGAGTTAACAGGCAACTGTTGGTAGTTGACACCGATACGGTGACGGTGGGTGTCGGGGTATGAGAAAAGGCGCGACTGGAGGACAGGGTCGGCCGACGGCTCAATACCGGGAGGGTTGTGTGCGGGGTTGAAGGCGATCTGCTCAATCTCGGCGAAGTAGTTCTTGACGTTCTCATTCAAGAAGAACTCTCCGACCTTGCGGAGGGGGAACTGGCTCTGAGGCCAGACGTGGGTCAAATCGAAGACGTTGATCTTCTGGTTCTCCCAGAGGTCCTCGGCCTCCTTGGGAGTCATGGTCTGGACCTTAACATCCCAACCAGGGAACTCGCCGTTCTCAATGGCGTTGTAGAGATCCTTCTGGTGAGCGTCAGGGGAGTAGTTGTTGGAGTCCTCCTGAGTGATGAAGCCAGTACCCTGCTTCGACTTGAAGTGGATCTGAGCGTAAACCCACTCGCCCTTCTTGTTGACGAGCTTGGTGGTGTGGCCGTAGTAACCGTGCATCTTGCGCCAGTTCTCAGGGATACCACGGTCACCCATGAGAATCATGACCTGGTGGACAGACTCGGGGTTCTGAGACAAGTAGTCCCAGAACATGGTCGAGTCATCGGCGTGGGTCAAGTGGGTGGCGGGATCACGCTTCTGGGTGTGGATGAAGAGAGGGAACTTGGCGGGGTCTCTCAAGAAGAAGACGGGGGTGTTGTTGGCAACGACATCCCAGTTACCTTCGTCGGTACGGAACTTGACCGAGAAACCACGAGGGTCTCTGGCGCAGTCGTGCGAGCCAGACTCACCACCAACGGTAGAGAATCTGACAGTGATGGGGCACTTCTTGCCGGCCTGGAAGATGTCGGCCATGCAGAGGTCGTCGAGAGGGTCGGTGGTCTGGTAGAAACCGTGGGCACCACCACCCTTGGCGTGAACGACACGCTCGGGAATACGCTCGCGGTCGAAGTGGGAGAGGAGGTCTACCAAGTGGAAGTCCTGGAGAAGGAGAGGTCCATTCTCGCCAACACGCTGCACCTCATAGGGGTGAGGCATCGGGACACCATTGGTGGTTGTGTAAAGGGTGTCCTCGCTGGCTGCATTGCGGTCGTCGCTGTAGTCGCGGTAGAGATCACCGTTCTGCTTGCCGTCGGGGGCGTGTGTTGTTGCTGAAGGTGCCATTTTGTGTGATTTGTGTGTGGTAGTGAAGATGGAAAGAAGTAGGCCAAGGTAGGAGTGTCTGTCGATATATGTACCTCATATGATTTGACAATTGCCGCCCTCGATCACTGGAGCTAGCAACCGTCACCTCGAAACTTTGGCTGTTTCCTATGACGTACTCCTCGGTTTGTCCCGCTTACCCCTCCATTGACCAATCACGCTTCTCGTTTTAGACATCATAGATTTAGAGTTCGTCTTTGACATCGACATCCGCCAGATCCAGCGCTGACATAGCGATGCGTGTAACCGATGCGGACCAGATGCCCGGAGAATGCCAGAGCCTCGTCTTCCACGGCCTTCACACCCGTCTGTGAAACACCTCCTTGATGTGTGTTCACACATTTGCAGCAAAGCAGAACACCAGTTCGATGGAGATGCCCGTCGGATGGTGTTTGCCGTCTACGTAGAGCACTCTATGGCAATCTCCCCGGAAACGCTCATTCTTCATGGTCATCGACTTTTGCTGTAGCAATCTGCACTCTTGCCCGTAGCACTTTCAAGCTCCTCGCCTCCACCCGCTTACATACCTAGATTAGGCGTACCATGGCAAGATCCGTTATAAACCCGCTGCTGTTCTCTGGTTCTGTGACACCGCTTCCAGCCCCCCTGTTATCACGGCATGTGCCATATCTGCATCCAGGCAAAGATGATCGATTTGTTACAAAGCTGTTCACTGCTCCGTACCCCACGCTTCTCCGTGGCCACGCACATAGGGGAGAAGCTTGAATTGTCTATGACCTAGTCACCCTCGCTTACAGTTACCAGTGTCACTTTTAGCGACACATGTTTCAGTTGCGGCTGGCTTTGCTGACACGTTGAGGCTGCAAGTCTATATCGACGTAGACTATTACATTTGCTTGTGCAGACTGCCTTGCATACTATTCCATAGTAATTGCTGGTCATCAGCCTGCTTATCTAAGGTATTCCTTGTTGAAGGCTCTTCCGATGACCATCCTTCTGATCTCACTCGTTCCAGCTCCGATCTCGTAAAGCTTAGCGTCTCTCATGATCCTGCCTGCGGCAATCTCGCTCATATAACCCATGCCACCCATGCATTGAATAGCGTCCATTCCACACTCAGTTGCTCTCTCGGCAGCATAGAGAATGGCACCTGCGCAATCCTGGGTCTTGATCAAAGCATTGTCCGGGTCATTGTCGATTGCTGCAGCTACCGAGTAGGTGAATGCTGATGATGCCATGTATTTTGTGTACATGTCTGCGAGTTTCCCATGGATGAACTGATTTGTTGCGATGGGTTGGCCGAACTGCTTGCGTTCGTGAGTGTAAGGCAGAGTCACGTCAAGGGCTGCCTTCATGAGTCCAAGTGGACCTGCACTCAAGACCAGTCTTTCAAGGTCAAGGCCCTCCATCAGTACGCGAACTCCTTTGTTGACTTCTCCGAGTATGTTCTCTGTGGGAACAAAGACGTCTTCGAAGACGATTTCTCCCGTGTTAGATCCTCTCATGCCGAGTTTGTCAAGTTTGCGTGCGCATGAGAAGCCCTTGGCTGTGGTGTCTACGATGAAAGCAGTAATGCCCTTGGAGCCGGCGTCTGGTGTGGTCTTTGCGTACACAATCATGGTGTCTGCGTCAGGACCCTGTTCAGAAGTTAGGTCTTGCTCAAAGTGCTGCTGAGGCAAACTTACGTTCGTGATCCAGAACTTTGTTCCGTTCAAGACATAACCACCGTCGACTTCCTTGGCCGTCATCTTCATGCTGACTACGTCGCTGCCGGCTGAGACTTCTGACATTGCCAAAGCACCAACTTTCTTGCCTGCAATCAACTCTGGTAGGAACTTTTGCTTTTGGTCCTTGTTTCCATTCAGCATGAGCTGGTTGATACACAGTTGGGAATGCGCGGCATATGAGAGTCCAATGCTGCCTGAAAGTTGTGAGCAACATGGTAGGGCAGGATCTCTAGCAACTTACCTGATGCTCTGGAGAGCTCTTCCATGACTGTGCAATGTGCCTGGTAACCCATAGCAAGACCACCGTAATCTTCGTCGGCTGTGATTCCTAGCAGACTGGGATTTGGATGTCAGCGGACACCACTCCCCAATATTTGATCTTGCGTACCCTGCTTCACCCATCTTCCGCCACATGTCTTTGGGAAACTCATTGTCGTGATCTGTCTTCACAGCAACATCCTCTGGGATTTCGCGAACTGGGACGTGAAATTAGTCGACCCGAGTTTACAATAGAGAAATCTACGTACGAGCAAACTCTCTAGTCCTCTCCCTCAATTCTTCAAGATCTTCCCGAGCAGGCGGAGCGTAACCATTCGGGTGCTTTCTGGCGAGACATGATTTAGTTGTTGATAGTGTTCTGTATTGCGACTTTGAGATCTGCGCGATGCCTCGAAGAAGAGGTCTTGAACCCATAGCTGCTGTGGACATGATGTACCACGATACGTATACTCTGGTGAGCGAGGAGTGAATGGTCGAGTGTTATTGTGGAGGGTCTGGGGTGAAGGCGGGATGGATTCCGCTTTTGCACGCCCTTCCACGCCCCACGCCCTTTCGGCAAGGGACCAGTCACATGCGGGGAAGGGACGAGCCGAGAGGGGTACTCGAATACAGACTCGGCCACCTGTGTGGACATGATAATAAACGCCCATCTCCAAAGGTGATGTAACTGTATACACTATGATTACAGCTGTGCCGGCCCGATGGCTGCGCGCCTCAACTTTCCAATCACCTTTGCTACGAAACAGAACTCTTCAACAGCCACTTCAAACATCTATCTCAAGAACATGGCTCGGAGCCAGGACAGCAGCGACATACACATCTCGCCATCAGGCTGCTCAGATCTCAGTGATACAAACAGCTGTTGACACAAATTCGACAAGCTATGTCGACAACAAGAAGTCAATGCAAGAGCTTCTCGACAAGTTCACTACTCTACACCGTGACGCTGCAGTAGGAGGATCTGCATCATCACGCGAGAAACATATTGCCAGGGGGAAGATGTTGGTACGAGAGTAAGACATGCCTCGAAAAACATCAGTTCGTACAGAGAGTTAATTATCACAGTCGCATCACTGCCCTGGTCGACCCTGGTACTTCCTTCCTCGAATTATCTGCTCTGGCTGGCCATGAGGTATATCCTGGAGAAGAAGTTCCAGCTGGAGGTATTGTGACGGGAATTGGCACAGTCGAAGGCACCATGTGCATGATCGTTGCCAATGACAGCACGCAAGTCATCCTTCCAGCTCTCGGGGGATATGTTCTAACGTTAGCAGTGTGAAAGGAGGAACATACTATCCCATCACGGTCAAGAAGCATCTCAGAGCACAGGAAATCGCTCAACAGAATCGTCTACCGTGCATCTACCTTGTCGACAGTGGAGGTGCCAATCTTCCTCACCAAGCCGACGTCTTCCCTGACCGCGATCATTTCGGTCGAATCTTCTACAACCAAGCCAACATGTCATCTATGGGCATTCCACAACTTTCCGTCGTCATGGGCCCTTGCACAGCTGGAGGAGCATATGTTCCTTCCATGAGTGATGAGAGCATCATCGTCCAAGAACAGGGCCATATCTTCCTCGCTGGTCCACCTCTAGTCAAGGCTGCCACTGGAGAAGTGGTCAGCGCAGAAGATCTGGGGGGTGGTAGACTCCACAGCGAAACCAGTGGCGTAACAGACTACCTCGCCGTTGACGATGCACATGCCCTCGTGCTAGCCCGTCGTTGTGTCGCCAACCTCAACTACCCTCCTTCAGTACACAAACCGGAACCTTGGAAAGAACCCCTTTACGACCCTGCCGAGCTGGATGGCATCATGGGCACAAACCTCAAGACACAAGTCGACGTCCACGAAGTCATCGCCCGCATTGTCGACGGCAGCGAATTCGCAGAGTTCAAGCCTCTATACGGCAGCACATTGGTCACAGGCTTTGGTCGCATCCAAGGTCACCAAGTCGGCTTCGTCGCCAACAACGGCATCCTCTTCTCCGAATCATCACTCAAGGGCGCACACTTCGTCCAACTATGCAACAAACGCCGCATCCCCCTCGTCTTCCTCCAAAACATCTCCGGCTTCATGGTCGGCCGCGATGCAGAAAAGGGCGGCATTGCAAAGAATGGCGCTAAGCTCGTGACAGCCGTTGCTTGTGCCGATGTGCCAAAGTTCACTGTCGTCTTTGGTAGCTCAGCAGGAGCAGGCAACTATGGCATGTGGCAAGTACCTCCATCTCCCATACACTCAAACCAACACTAACATCCTCCCAGCGGCCGCGCATACTCCCCACGATTCCTCTGGGCCTGGCCCACAGCCAAAACCAGCGTCATGGGCGCCGAACAACTCTCCTCAGTCATGGAAGCCGTGGGCAAGAAAGTCGACCCTAAACTTCGCGATCGCATCGAACGTGAGAGTGAGTCCACATTCGCAACAGCCAGACTCTGGGACGATGGAATCATTCCTCCGTCGCATACGAGAAGAGTGCTTGCTATGGGATTGCAGGCTGCCATGTCCGGTAGCACCGAGGACAAGAAGACGGAATGGGGTGTGTTTAGAATGTAGTTTAGTCGCTATATTTTAATGAATCACTCTTCTGATCATGCTGGCTTGGTAAATTGTACCAGAACTCAGCTCTCAGCCGGGCGAGACATCTCATGAAACAGCTGTCAAAAGGCACAATGTTTTTGGTTTAGATGTAGTTGTCCAAAGAGATCGAGAAGAAGCGCTGCTCTCAATGGACAAATACCCAATCATCAAAAGTATCCTGCCTTTTTACAGCGAGGTTAGAAGGCTTACAGGGGAGCTGGAGTTCGGGGACCGGGTCAATCCGTCCACATTATGTGAATGTCTCCCATCATATATCACTCGAAAAACGATCGTTCACATGCGTCTTCCCAAGTAACAAGCGATCATGAAATTATGGAGGGAAAGCACGATGACTAAGTTCAATTTGTTCAAGAGGCAGAAGTAATTTCAATTTGATAGAGAAGTATCGATCGGCCTTCACTGCTCCTTTTGTCTACCTGCGCTCTTTCCTTGTCGACGGTGAAGAAGTGACAGAACCAGCAGTCACCCATCGTCTCGACGCCCCGTTCTTGAATTACGTCAATAGTGCAACGTGAAGATGTTTGGAGCGAGAGCATCTATCCCTCGAGCTCCTTCTCCATGTCCTCCTTCATCTTCTGCACAGCAGCAACATCAGCCTCAAGAATTCTGATCTTCTGCTCGAGCTCATAGTTGCGAGCGACCACTTCATCGAAACGCTCCTCCTGGGGGTTGATGATACCCATAGCCTTGCTGGCGAAGGCGTTGGCGTGGTACTCAAAGGTAGCGGTGGCGTTGTCAAGGGCCTTCTTCTGCTCGTAGACACTGATGTTCACCTTGTCAGCAAGTATTCTGAGATCGATAGAGAACAGGCCAGGTTAGAAAAGAAATAACAAACCTTTCGAACATTGCAATGTCCTCCTTAACGCCCTTCAACTCCTCCATCTGCACATCCTTCTCCTTGACCAATTCCTCGCGGTCAATCTCGACTTTCTCGGCAACTTCAACAGCCAGCTCGAGCAGCTTGAGGGCGAACTCAGAGTCGCTGACGAGAAGACGCTTGGCAATATCGAATCTGGACAGGTTGGCCTCTGAGCGGATGGCGAAATTGGCCCAGTAGTCCTGACGAGAGCGGGCCTGGGTGGCAATGACATTTGCCTGGGCGATCAGGGGAGCGAGAGTGGTGTTAGTGGTAGACACGGGGTTGGAGCTGGAGTTGGAGCTGGGGTTGACCATCTTTGCGGTTTATGGTCAGGTCGTTGTTGACGTGGAAGAGAGTTGTTTGTGATGAGAAGATCTTTGTTCGTGGTTGAAGAGACGGTGTTGAAGAGACGGTGTTGAAGAGACGGTGTTGAAGAGACGGTGTTGGTGGAGAGGTCGGGTTGGGCGAGTGAAGAGATAGTGTGTGTCGAGGAGTCGAGGAGTCGAGGAGTCGAGGAGTCGAGGAGTCGAGGGGTCGGGTTAGGGCGAATGACGAGGTAGTATGTGTCGAGGAGTCGAGGAGTCGAGGGGTCGAGGGGTCGAGGGGTCGAGGGATCGGGTCAGGGCGATTGACGAGATAGTGTGTGTCGAGGGGTCGGGTCAGGGCGAGTGAAGAGATAGTGTGTGTCGAGGAGTCGAGGGGTCGAGTGCGCGGTGTTTGTTGTGAACGACGATGATGTCGTCGGGTCGAGAAGCGGTTTTTGAGAAAGCACGAGAGATTTGACATCGCACTGAAGATGATTCGCGGATCAATTGCATCCTGTGTCTATGCAAGATCTTTCTCTCTTGCCTTCCTCCGCAGAATTCGATGTATGCCTTCTTGCCTCACCATCCACTGCCGTGTATTCACATGATGATTGACATACCATTCTCACGAAACATCTTCCATGTAGACGATACTAACAGATTGAAGATCTGTCTGGACCTTCTAGTACAGCTTCACGTCTGAACGGCCGGTAAGAGGACATAGACAACAGTCTGGAGCGCATGGAGGTCAGTGACATGAGCTTCATTCGTGATGTCTGAAGGAGATGCATAGGCTGTCGATAATTAATGTTATTACACACAGGGAGTCAGGAGATAGAAGAAACTAGAGCTCATCGTGAGTGGCCGACTCTTCCACAGGCTTCAGGTTGTGAGCATTCATCAACTGCTCGTACTGCTCATCGGTGAGCTCTTCCATCTGAACATCGACCTTCTCCTTAGCCTTCTCGGTCTTCTTAGCCTTCTCAGCAACGGGCGGAGTTGGCTTTGCGGCCGCCTCGACTATGACGCTCTCGGACAGCTTCTCTTTCTTGCCCTCGCCCATGCGAATGGAGTCAACCCAAGCGTCAATGGCGTTGTGACTGACATCAGAGACACCAGCGTAACGCTTGACCCAGGCCTTCTTTCCGTTGATGGCGACAATCTCAAGAGTATCGTCGGCCAGGCTCAGTGCCGAGCGCAGGTCGGATGACGCAGACGCGGGCACATTGTAGAAGGGGAACAGCTTGCCTCCACGCTTGGTGTGCTTGTGGTGATATTCAGACAGAGCATCGACAGCCTTGGCGACGGGCGAGTCTGTGGTCTGAACAAAGGCAGACGGAGCAAGGAGCAGGATGCAAATACCAGACTTCGAGGTCAAGCAGCTTTGCTGGAGAGACTCGGGGGTATCGAGAGTAGTGATCTGAGGAGTAACATTGGGGACCTTGATAGGCTTCTGAGCATCATCAGTGTTGACTCGAGGGTTCGGACTCTCGGTAGGGTTGCTGTTCTCCTCAAGTGTCTCGGCAGTCTGGGAGGCCTTGACACTAGCAGATTCGTCGGAACGATGAGAAGATGATGCCTTGGAGAACTGAGACGAAGCCTTGGAAGACTGCTTGGAGTCCTTCGATGAAGCCTTGGGCTTTGACTTGGACTTGGACGAAGGAGCAGGGTCAGGGTTGGGCTTAGCAACCTGAGACAAGAACGAGGTAATGGAATCCTTGGTCATCTCGCCTGAGTAGGGGATGGGGTCCTTGGTGCCGCCAGGAAGCAGAACAAGAGCGGGGTAAGAGCTAACGCCGAAGAGAGAGACTGCGTTGACCTCCTTGCTTCTGATTTGAGCAACTGAGATGGAACCCAAGAAGTCAATGGCCACAGCCTTGAGAAGTGCACTGGTGACACCCTTCTCGCTGAACAGGATGGCCTTGGCCGAAGAGTTGTTCTCGGTCAGCCAGTCATCCAAGTCCTTGTCTGTCACTCTCTTGACATGACTAGGAATCTTCTCCTTGACGGATTCAACGATGGCCTTTGCGGTTCTCGCACCCTGGTAGTCCTCGACCGAAGGTCTTCCAGCCTTCTTTCCGGGACGGACGATCTTCAAGGTGGGGAAGCCCTTGACGTCCATGCTGCCGCAGAAAGCCTTGTTCTCTTCTTCGTCGCAGTTGACGGCAGCGACTTTAGCAAGACCATTGAGAGACTTGGCGGCTTTCTCGTAGGCAGGCTTCAGACTCTGACAGTGACCGCACCATGGAGCGTAGAATCTAGATGGAATGAGATTGAGTGGTGAGAGTACAAGATAAACAACTTACTCGACAATCTATATTTCCATCAGTATGACGGTCAATACGTTAGTGAATGACGACTTACAGAAGTGTGGTTCGAGTTAGCAATCAAAGAACGATAGCTTCTAGCATCGAGGTTGAGCACGCCCGAGTTCTTGGTATAGAGGCCGGCAGCCTGTGATGAGGGCAGCAGTAGCAGACCAGCCGCGGCGACAGTCAATGACTGAAGATTCACCATGATGGCAACGGTGTTTAGGTGCTAGATGGAGTCTCAAGTCTGATGAGAAGATTGTCTCTGAAGTAGACAACTTGTCCTTTGGTAAATGAGGCAGGCATCAAGGTGACATGTGGCTCGAGCACCCCCGAAACCGAGGCTTCCCCGCGCCATGTCATGATCCATCACCCTGTCCCAAATCTTGGTACCTGATCATTCCACCTTCCTTGCCTTATCGCATACACGACCAAAATGGCCGCCTCCCTCCCAGCAAAGTTGAAGATCAAGGATATCACGCCCTTCGCGGTGCGTGCGGCTCAGTTGGAGAAGCACAAGCCCATCGTGTCATACTGGTGCAACTACTACATCATCGACCAGATCCTCTCAAAGGGCTTACACTCTGCCGACGATGAGTGCATGCAGTATACGACAACGCTCATGGACAAGCTGGAGCAGACCAAGACAGAGCAAGCGGGTAACGACGCCATCGTCGACGACATTGCGGCAAAGGCATACATCGAGCAGTTCGCACTTGACACGTTCCAACGCGGCGACGATGCCATCCACACCAACAAGGCCTCGCGCCAGACCATCGATACCTTCCAGGCCGCCGTCACGTTCTTCGATCTCCTGAACATGTCCATCTGGGCTCCCGTCGACCCTGACATCACGGCAAAGTCAAAGTACGCAAAGTTCCACGCCGTACGCATCGCCAAAGCCATCAAGGCCGGTGAGGACCCCAACGACTCCAATCCTGTCGACGAGGAGCCTCCAGTAGCTTCCGCACAAGACTCGTACCAACCTCCCACCGTTGAGAGCGCCCCCGAGAGCCAGTACCCTTCACGTCCTGCCTCGGTCACTCAGCCCGACCCCACCACTTCTCTACCCACTCAAGACCAGGTATCGCCCATCGAATCTGCCATAAACCCTCGCCAGAACTCGGTCGGTGGCGGTTACTTTCCGTCCGCGCCTACCTTCCCCGAGGATCCTGCTGCATCGAACACCCCCTCGACCAACTCAGCCACTCCCTTAATACCTTCGGCTCCATCCCAACCACTGGACGCCCCAGTATCGCCCTCGCAATACTACTCACAACCCACACAACCACCTGCTTCGATACCCATACACACTCCTGTAGCCATGCCACCACCGCCAGCTGCTCCTGTGCCACTTCCACCTGTACAAGCTGTGGCTCCTGGCACTTATCGAACAGACGATGATTCCATCACCTTGGCTCAGAAGCATGCGAAATGGGCCATGTCGGCTCTGAACTTCGAGGATGTTGATACTGCGGTCAAGGAGCTCAGGCTGGCACTCCAGACTCTGGGCGCAAGCTAGAGTCCAGTGTGTCCATGCACGTTAGTTCATCGCACATGATGTTTTTATTGTACAGATACCCATTTCCTCACACTCATCCTACCCCTGTCACAATCTTGGATTTAGTCCCATACCTTGTGCAGCTGTTTGCTCTTGGCGATATGCGAGATTCCGCGAGCTGTTCGTCTTGTGTAACATCACCACATTTTATCACAATTTTCCAACAAGATTGATTATGATTCCTATCTGGATCAACAATTTTTGCCAAGTGCTGACGAAAGCATGAGCACAGTTTTTCTTAGAGCGATACTAGTGTAAAGATGTGAATTATGTGTTTGTGACTGACTGTTTCAAAGGTGTGTTGTGCCATCCGAATTGAGCGACTGAGACTCTTTGCAGATGTGTCGTTTGTGATGAGATGGCAGTCGCTGCCCACTTGACCTGACCCGATCCCACCTTCCGTGTTTTGATCCAATGCAGCCCATCTCGCTCAAGATCCGCTCCATCCTTTGTATTGATCTTGCCATCCAACCTCCAAACGCGTCAACCTAGCTGCAAGCTATCACATCCTCACACCGATTATCGAAGAGATGCCGCCTCGCGTCTGCTTCGCCCCTGACGACCACCCCGATGGCTCGCATAACCATTTCCAGGATAATCCATTCGGACATGAGAACATCTGGATAGGCTATTGCGACCAACCGACACAGGCCTTTTGCGGATTCATCAGCCTGCAAGCGCTGGTCGAAGAGGCACAGCACAACTTTGCCCACGGCTACAAAGACAGATTCCCTTTCTACCTGATCAGCTTTGGTGGTCGTTATGGCCATGCCGTATCATCAGATGAAGAACTGAGATATAATGCTCAATGCTCTGCTTGCACAACGAAGAGGCAATGTGACCATTCTCTGGTGCAGTACCTGCCTGTCGAGGTGTGGGACTACGCTCGTGGTAGACCTACAAAGATCTTTGTAAGTGAAGCACCAACTACTCGAGCGGGAGCCATATAAAGCTGACCGCTCTGAAAGTTGTGTACCCTGATGATCACTATCAAGAATAAGCCAATGCTTGCCCTGTTGAAGCACCGAGGCCAAGGGAGTTTTGGCTTCCAGTACACAGATGGTTCCATTTCCAAGTCGATGAACGTCAACTTTGTCGCGTGAGCAACACCCATCGCTCTCTAGGGCCAGACTGACATACTTAGCATCGACAATGAAACACACAATGTCATTGGAACCGACGACTTCGGAGACAAGAACAAGGTCTGCTTTCCTTCCCTCGAATTAGATTATACATAAACGATCAGCAGCTGACATGATTTCTCTGAAGACCGATGCCAACGTGATCGACCATCGCACCTTGCCCCAAAAGACAACATCCGACTACTTCACAAAATCTCGAGAGCGTGGCATTGTCATCGACCTGACCTCCGACGACGAAGAAGATGAGTTTCCACTCAAGAAAGAGGAGAGATTCGACACCCCGCCAGAACTCACGGTCGAACCTATGGAGGATCGAATCAACTCCGAAGATGCGGATAATTACATGCCGACAGCCATCATGAAGGAATTCGGCAGGATGATGGCAACCATGGCCCGCGATTTCGGCATCGATTCCCTGAGCCAACCTGAGGCGAAAAGACTCAGGTCACGCATGGGTGAAGCGGCCAAACTCGGCAACAAGGAAATGCTCTATCATTACTTTGGGTTGCTTAGCGCTGCTGTGTTTGACCATGCGTAGATGGATGGGAACATTGCAATAGCGCAACATGCTGTAATGCTAGAACACCGAGTTTATACAATATGTACTCTAAACAACGCCACGATGCTTTCTTCATCGTGACATACTATCCTATACCATAAGCTACTACGGTGGTGTGTCAGAGAAACCTGTTTCGAGCAGAATCGACCTCAACCCGGACGCCGATTCTGGAACACCAGCTCTTGCGCAGCTCAAACCTATGCCGGGATCGTAAGATTACCAAGAGATGAGCCATAGCCATCAGTATCGTAATGAACAATGACATAGTAATAAGGGTTACCTATTATCGGTTTCCTGATACTCCTAACATTACTCACCGTCAGTCATGGCATGATTCTTACGATTCGAAATCACAATATTCCACTTACTTAATAACAGCTCCGGTAGCCCGGTCCGGACAGTTTTCCAGCACAACGCGCACGATTGCATTGCAAGCCCCGTTACCAAGTCGCTGGAAGCAATCACAAGAAGGAAATCTGACCTGATTAGCAGAGATCATTTCCCAAGGAGTGGTAGGTGTTGATAGTGGCTGGCAGGGTAGTAGTAGTAGTAGTAGTAGTAGTAGTAGTAGTAGTAGTAGTAGTAGTAGTAGTAGTAGTAGTAGTAGTAGTAGTAGTAGTAGTAGTAGTAGTAGTAGTAGAAACACGGGAGGAATTTCAAAGTAGCCAGATGGGTTGATGGCTTGGAAAATGACTTTTGATTGCTGTTTTGGTTAGAGGGACATGGTTGCTTCTTTTCTTATGCTGATTATTTGCAGTGTCTGTTGGAAACTTACATTTTGGCTCTGGGATATAGATAGTAAGTTGTGACTTGCCAGTATCGGGTATTAGATAATGTCTTCAAGGGACAAAGACATTGCAACGATTTGCACGAGCACACAGAGAGATGTCTTGGTAGTGTTTGAAACAGGACTGAGACTTTACATTTATTCATCTTACTATCCCAGACGACGTTGTTCAAGGGTCCATCAAGGTAGGTGGCTGTACGATTTTAAAACCATTGACCATAGGAGTCAGACTGGTTTATGATAGAGAGGGCCTGGACATTGCATAGAAGACGGGCGTAAGCAAGCAGTCTCTGCAAGAGTTTATTCAACTTGTATGACAGGGGAATAGTATTTCAAATTCCAAAAAATCTCTGATTTCATCAATTCCTAACACTCTGCGTCCACCAACTCGTCCTCGGTTTCGATATCGCGGCCTCAGCAGCTTTGCTCTTCGTCCTAGACGCCGACCCGGGATCGAAAAATCTCTTGCCATCACCCTTCTGCGTTGTCGAAAAGCCCATCCTCTCCCTCGTCGGTAAAGCAGTCGTATACATGACTCCCTCTGCCCTGTCCACCTTATCTACCTGGCTTGCAGAAGCCACAACCTTTTCCGCACCGGGTAGACTTATCCTTGCTACCCTTAAAGTGTCCCTGATATCTTCGAACAATAGACTCATGGCGCAGATATAAGTTAAACCTTGGCGTTCGGCAAGGACGTGGCCGGCAACTTGTCCGGTTGTGTTGGAGACTATCCACGCACCTGAGTCTCCTCCGACGCCGAAGTCACCCACGACAGTCCAAGAGAGGGAGAAATTTTTACGCCCTTTAATTTTCACAAAAGACATGGCTGCACTGATCGTACCACAGGCGAGACCGGATGTGCGGCCCAGACAGTGGACTGCAAGGTTTGCGAGTTGGGAAGAGGGAATGATGGAAGTAGGATACCAGTCTTCTTCTGCAGCGTACAAGTTGTTGCGTCTGCAGATTGGAAATTTGAGATCTGGTTTGAAAGAGACAGGCGACTTGCAGTGCCGTCGTCCGCCCTGGATGAGATTGTAGGGTTGAAGGCGGGGAGGTTCAAGTTCGAGGAGTGCCCAGTCGATTTCGAAGCGTCGGCCATCTTGGTTCCAGCGGCGGAGGCCGGAGGATGCGTAGACTTTGCCTAATTTGTAAGAGGCGAGGTGGTCTTCATCTAATTCTTCTGTGGTTGCGTCGTCGGCGTGGAGGTCTTCGGCTACGGCATCTCCAAAGGCTGGCTGAGTCACCTGTATCGTGGTGGATGAGGACACAGGAACACCCGGTCTGTCTCCAGCACCTTCGTCTTCGGAGACGTCGCTTTCAAAGTCGGAGGATATATACCCGTCGTCGTCTGAATCTGCGCCAGAGACCGATGAGAGATCACTCATGTATCCATGATCATGATTTAATTCGGTCGCCAAACGTGGCAAGGTCTGTCCTGAAGCTCTTGCACTCGATCGAGTGGCACCTTGATCGGCCTGTTCATCGATATCAGAGTCTGACTCCGAGTCGGTAGACTCTTCTTCGTCGGTCGGAGGTTCGAGCATATGGTGTACACTCATACCATACTCTTTGTCATCCACTTTGACTATACCACCGAAGGAGACTGGTTCAAGGTGGCCATGATCTGGCAGGTAGGCTCCAATCGATGCACCGCAAAGAGGACGCTCTTGCCAGAATGGGTTCATTGGTCGGGTTATGTTACTACATACAACTCGTCAGCCTCAAGCATGGCATGACTGAGATTCTTGAGCTTCATTGTGTGAATGAAATAACAGTATTGGGTATCAAAAGGAAATGGTATGGGTATCGAGCATGGAAACAAAAAGCGCCTGTGAAAAAAAAAAGAGACAAGGAGAATCATGATGTGTACCTTTCGCTTCCATCACCTCTTGCGAGACTTCGCTTGGCTGTATCACCCTTGCCGCAGGTCCTTGATTTGGCTCTTGAGAGCGACACACAGCCTTGACGGACTTTGAGGTCGAACATTGTGCGATCGTAATGGAACTTGCGTTTGAGTGCTGCTTTGACTCTTGCCGTATTGGTGCAAGTCACGATGATGGTTGGCTTTGCAGAAAAGGCATCGTGGCCAACGCTGACGAGATCGATGCTTGAGGATTCAGGGGAACCTTTCAATGCTCGTTCGATGATGCATGAAAGGCGAAGACCAATGTCTGAATGCCACTCTTCCACAATGGATTGCGGAAGTGAGACGGGGAAGAAGCGACATCTGCTTGTTGGAGCAACCGGTCGTTGATCAGTTTGATGTTGCGGAGGCTGACCCCCTTCCTGAACCTTGCGACACGCTTCGGCCTTTCTCTCGCGCCATCGTGATTGGATAAGCACGACTTTACGACGGTAGTCACGGAACGAGAAAGGGAATGGATCGGCTGCCGGCATTGTTTGAGTACCGGGAACAGCAGAAGAACGATCTGATTGTGGTATAGGAGTCGAACTTTGAGTTGTGGGTTGAGAAATATGCCTGACCGACTCTGCGCTTGTCGAATTGGATCTAATCGACTTTGCACTGAGCATCGAAAGGATCGGCGAGCGAGGTCCAACAGAACTTGAGATGGCGGACGGGTAGGATGCCACCGAGGCTTTCTCGGCAGCTTTGAGATCGAGGGACTCGGCAAGAGCGTGACGTGTAGGCGAAGCATTACGACGCTTCTTCTTCGTCGCTTGAAAGCCATCTGAGCTGCTTTGTGGTTGCAAAAATCCGGCAGGAATTTGAGTAACCTCGAGGGGTTCTGTTTCGTCTAGCAAGCAGCAGCGCTGGAGCTTGACTAGGATGCTGTCATACACGGCTTCGATACCGATACTTCCAACGTCATCATTATCGGCCCATCGCAAACAAGTCTGCACTGCGCGCATATAGAGAGACCCGCATTTGCTTGCGAGCTTTGGTATGTATAGCTTCTCCAGTCTGAGTTTGAAATCCTTGAGTGTGTACTTCTCCTTGAAGTAGTCATTGATAGGGTTCCAAAGACCGATCTCCAATAGAACAAGACCTATTTGATAGAGATCATATCTAATAGCCGTGACATCATCAATCTCGCCTCCGGTGTCTTCTGGGTGCTTTGTGATGTTGGATCTTGGTGAGGAGTCTCCGTATTCAATCCTGTTCCTGGAGAACATGTCGAATGCTGAGATCACAGGTCGATGCAATTCGCTTTGTCGAGGTTGCGATGATTGGCCTTGCTGGAGGAACACAATGCTCTCGCTGTGAATGTTGCCGTGGACATAATTCTCGGCGTGCAGGTCTCTTAGTTTCTCAACAAGACGTAATGCTATTCGGAATCTGTCTTCCAAGAATGGTGTAGCATTCGACATGTCGACTGGTCTTGTGGCCTGTGTCGCAGACAAGATGAGATTCATCAGTGTGACTGGGCGGATATCCTCGGACTGGAGTGGCTGAACAGTGCGATAATCGTAGACCAGTCCTATGCGAGGTTGCTGTGGATCTTCCACGTAACCGAGTAGCCTGAGATTCCCTCTGTTGGATAACATGTTCAGAGAGGAAGCCAGCTTCTCTACTCGTGTAAGCGGTGGAGATACGCCTGTGTCACGGTACAGCGGATCGTAATTCTCAAACTCAACCATGACCCACACGTATTCATCCGTGATGTCTCTGAAAACGTTGCGAACACTTTCAGGTGCCAGAGACTTGCTCAGTCTACCCATCATCCTAGCAGTCGAAGGAATGCCGAGATATTCATAAGGGGGAGGCCCTTCCACGGGCAGCATCAAGGCCTGTGGGTTGATACTTGCTGGGAGTCCAGCATAGGGAGATAGGGTCGGTCGGGTAAATTGCGTATTAACTAAGGTCTTCTCCGACGAGGCGAAACTCGCTGCGTCGAAGGGGATCTTAGGCATGTGAAGACCATGCTTAGCGATGTCGTGAGGGTGATCACTCAAGTTCGGATATGTGCCTCTGGCGATGGCTCTGCGAGAGGCTGAAAGGTCATAAAGGATGTCGACAGAGGAGGTCAAGTCGCGTAGTAGGTCTTGATAGCGATCTTGGTTGAAGACGACCTTGTCAGATCCAGAATTACATGATGAAAGTCTGTCGGCCTGTTCAAGGATTTCCTTAATGTTGCCTAGGACGTTTGTTACATTCTCGGTGAAACCAGCTCGTTCGATAGACTCGTCGATGCTGTCATTCGTTTCCTCTGCCCATTCCAGACCCCAAGTTACTAGGCGATCAGTCTGCGCATGGAGCTTGCGATGAAGCCTGGCAGAAGCGGGGCTCGGCTCCTGCTTATCTACATTGATGGCAGCCTTTCTTTTGGTGTCGTTGTAAAGGAGCGTGAGATTGTGATTATATCCTAAGGTCGCCATTGCGCTCGGTGGTTGTTATTAATATTATGGCGCAAAAATCATATCGAGGAATCCATGTAGAGATTGACGGACGACTTTTGCATCTATCAAGAGTCGCATGTGGAAGGCAGCCATATGAAAAGAGAGGAGGAAATGGCGACCGAAAGCTGCTGCCTACTGTGGCATTGTGAACGGTGAGAAAGCCTGCCCGCGTGGCGGCGTGGCTTCCCAAAAGCCAAGCAAGTCGCAAGCAGTCGCAACTGCCTCGGCTTGATCATCATCCGTCTGGGAAACATCCAACGCAGCCTTCACATTCATCTTTATTGCAGCATTCGCCGGACATGCCACATTTCCCTTCCGCTGGCCAAGCAAACGATGCGCAAGAAAGCGAAGTAGCGCACACTTTACGCATCCGTGTCAAGACTCGAAGGCGCAGATATCTGGAACAGAATGGCGACTACTTTGATTCGCCCAGCCTCGAGCTTGCAGGTGCTGACGCGTGGTGTGTATACGACTGATTTCCTTGATACCAACCAGTCCAACAGATCCTCTATTATACGATCGCATGATAAGGCGCTTCCAAAGCGCGGCCGAACGAGAAGCCGATGGACGCGAGAAGGGATATTCGGGCATGTTGGAAGCTGATCTCATGCGCTCCGAGGCCAAGATCGATGCGTTGAACCATCCAGACCCTAACAGTCCCCTGATATATCGACGAGACGCATCGGGCGCCATCACGGCTGTGGAACAAGATGAGGAAGATAGACCAAAGACAAAAGAGGAAGGGCTGTCAAAGTGGCGCGAATACGTCGAGATGCGCTTCCTTCGTGGCGAAGACCAAGACTTCGACTACAAGGTTGTCGACGAAGACGAACGCTATGACGACTTGGACTGGGACAGAAGAGAAAGAGAAGAGAACTACTTCGGGCAAGAAGAAGCCGAGTTTGTAGGCGAAGGCGAGAAGAAAGGGGAGACGGGAGTTCAAGACTACTAGAGTCGTGGCTTGCTACGCGCATATATCTCATTGTGATAAGTTCTATTGACGGTATGATTTGGATGATTGTTATTTGGTATATGGTACAGCGTGTGGAGGTGGTTTTAGGGGAGCAGCGGACGGAGGAGGCACGTCTAGGCTCTGCTCTTGGTGTTGAGGATAAGGGCAACGATCAAGCTATGAAGTGGGTCAGTGTCTGTTCACGAAAAGAGAAGAGGCGTGTTGTAAAATACCCGTAAAGACCCAAGACTTCGCCGAAAATGAGGATCAGGACCATGCCAACAAAGATTCGTGATTGCTGCATGTACGATCTCACACCCATGTCACCAACGATGCCAATGGCGTACCCGGCAGCAAGACCTGTCAGGCCGACCGAGAGACCACATGCAAGGTGCATGAAGCCTGTGAACAAGCTGTAGTGGGTGCCGGGAGGAGGACGCATGTCACCAGCGATCAAGACGGCGACGACCAGGGCGTAGACTGCGATAATACCGGACATGACGACAGGGATAAGCGACTTCATGATCAGGTCGGATCTGAAGGTACCGACACCAGCGATACCGATACCAGACTTTGCTGTGCCGAATGCAGCTCCAACGCCTGAGATAGAGGGTCAGTACATCAGACAGAGATGAGGGATCTAGGGTGCATCGTACAGCCGAAAATCATCTGTTGAGCAAGGCGACACGTTAGTTGGATGTTCGTGAGATGTTGACGAGAAGTTATATGCTTACAGCAAAGGCAATACCAGCCTGGATCTTTGTCAGCTAACATGTCTGTTCGAGGCAGTGGGATTCACATACCATGCCAAAGAATGGCGCAAAGGCAGGGGCGAGCTCGCGTTGAGCGTCCGACGACATGGCGAATGAGTTGTGAAAGGTCGCTTCTGGTGGAGGGGGCACGGAGAACGTGGACAAGGAGCAGTTGGGTACGGTATGGCGGACGGCGCGTGGTGTGTCGTCTCGAGAGCGATTGTCGACTGGAACTGGCTTGCTTGCGGCAGCAACATCGGTCCGCAATGATGATGCTCCGAGTCGGACCTGCCTCATGAAACGCTGCACGTGACTAACATCTTCCTTCCCAAACAATGCCCACCTTGTTTCGGTGTTTCTGACGGGAATGTGGAAGGAGCGGACTACTAGCACATGTGCTAGCTCTACAAACGGTGTGTCTGACTGCTTGATTGCAGGGAATCATATTGAGTCAGGATAACATTAGTGAGAGCAGACATGTTCCTGCAAGTGTGAGAGAAGACGCTCGGACCACTCCAGCGGCGCTGTCTCTCTTGTAACACAGAGCAAGTTGGCAGTGGCATATACAAGCGTCCGCCATCGCAGTAGATCTTCCTTCCACCAACTTACAGTCTGTCTAGTGCGAGCATCCAGACAACTGCCACCCTCATTGTTCCCATTGCGCAATCGCCCAGCCCTCTTGTCCATCGATAAGCCATCGTCTTTTGGGCCATCCTCAGCCGGCACACGTGGACAAGGACTTAAAGTTGAGCAGAGGGTCGAGTACGTGGGCCGCCTTGTTTCAAGACCAACTGGCACCACACACTCCATCGTCACTCGCCTGTGCAACCGGCAGCCCTCTGCTCCCCCTCGGATGTATTAGATGCTAAGCCGTGCCGCTCACAATGGCCCAATATTCGCAACAGCAGGGCCGATCCTCGTCGCAGCAGCGCGAGGCCGCCTATAACAACATCTTTGGCCCGCCAGGTGCCGCCCAGCAAGGCCAGGGTCGCTCGCAGACCATGCTGTCCCAGCCCATGAGACCGCCTGCCGAACGCGCCGCCACCATGTCGTCGCAGATGTCGGATTACATGCAACGAGCACCGCCCATGCGAGCATACCCTCCTCCGCAAAACGCTCCTCGCCCGACTCCTCCCCATCATCAGCAGTCTTACAATGCCCCTCCTACCCAGAACGGCGACTACCACCATCCGCAACACCCTCAGCAACACCAGCAGCCACCGCAACAACAGTACTCTTCCTCTCCGTCACCCCACCGCCAGCCCCAGCCGCAGTACCTCCCACAACCTCTTCGTCCAGATCGCCGTCCATACGCAGCTCCCCAACGTCTCGATCCGCGTGGTCCGCCGCCCTCGCAGCCTTATGCTCGCACTTACACTGGCGGGCCTGCCATGGCGCCATCTCC
>JGI24891J29808_1000303_pt1 | contig 40181 bp, 41 predicted proteins | sample FreactcultuFSWF8_FD_29808 | JGI IMG/M metagenome (IMG submission 29808) | reverse complement strand
CGTGGTCACCCACCGTAGTACTAATCTGCCGTTCAACTGCTTATGTATGGCAGAGCGGACGGGATGCCCAGTTTTCAGCTGACTGTGGCCGTACGTGGAAGTCAGGCTGAAATCAGCGTGAATATTTTGCTGGCGTTGTGTGTTCCAGGAGTGATGCGCGTACTTGTGGCCAGAATGGAGTGAACTCCGCAGCGAAATGCGGAGCACTTCAATGCAGAATGCGGACACGCTAGTATTAGTCGAGGTTTCGATGACCTCCTCGTACAGCGAGTGCATCCGAGAATGCGCATGCGATGACCAAAGGCGCTCCTCCCTGTTGTTGTTTCCAGACTCAAGTCTTCCTGATGCCTTGGTCAAATGCCGTGGGACTGCGCAGTGTTAGGTTCCAGTGACATACTGCTTGTACCGTTGGATATGTCGTGTAAAGTGTTCACGAGGAGCAATAAGTCCAACGATTTAGGGCAAATACTCGCCGCACGTCAGGGCCGCGGGATGTTTGGAGTTTGGACAAGATTACGTTGGCAAGCTGAAGCATCTTGAGGGCAGTTACAACTTATGGCACAGCGGGCCAACAAACATGTCTGCTTGGCACGACGCTGGTCGGCTTTCCTGACCAATTCCATCCGGACTGTCGGGACGCCGACATCGTTCTTCGACGCCCTGCACTTGTTTCGGATGCCGTGCACAACGGCGGTTCCTGGCACCAACGCCCATTCTAGACGGTTGCTAGGACTCGAAATGGAATTTGCATTTACACTCGAAATGCTTACTTCTAACACTCTGAACATGCTTGTCTATCGCTTCAGGCGACGACTCCTTGTGCATGAGAGCCTCACGAAGAAACCGACCATATCGCCATTCCTCTCACCGACAGAATGGCAATGCTGACACTCGCGGGCTACCGTATATCAACCTCGTATATAGGTCATCGCATCAGAGACATTGATTGTCCAACGCCCAACGGCTTTCCAAGAGCAGATCCGGCAAGAGTTCACTACAACGCTGTCGTTGTATTCCAAGTGGATCTTTGCCTGCGCAGCTGATGCCGTACGGCCTTTAGAAAGAATCCATGATGCCTTCCAGCTCGCCTCTCGGATGTTTTGTGGACCGGAAGGTGTCTGTTATTTGAGTATTGCTAAGCAGAGTTGCAAACTACTGCACTCACGAAGCACCAGAAGATTTCACTGTCTCACAGTCAAGGCGGTGATTCAAGCATCCGACATCTTAACATTCTGTAAATTATGTCATAGATCACATATTCGTACAGCTATACGCCTACAAGATGTGTGACCTCGGAATTCGCTACACGAAACAAAGTTCTCAAGATTGAGTATTGCACGTTTTACTGCGTTACTCCCAAAACCTTAAGAAATGATAAAGCTTCGGAAGTAAGGCTGTCCAAAGGTGTGGGGAGGAAGGAACTACTCACAGCACAAAACCTATTACAGTACCTCTTTCCCGCGAGAGGCGTCGCTGTACAATCACAATCTACATCAACACAATGCTGACACATTTCTTCCGCCTGGTTGCCCAGGTCAACAATGATGAAATTACGATCGAGGATGCAGCAGCTGTACTTTCTAGCTTGATGACCGATGATGAACACCTCGCTTTGTTGCAAGGCAACCGGTCTCTTACACAATACCTCTCGGACAACAAAGCCTCGCCATATCCAGCCTCCGTGGTATCCCGCGTAGGGGTACCTGGCATCCACATAGTCGATGGAGTGCGGCAAGCCTTCTTCACAGAATTTCCCAGTCCGTTAGGTAGAGCGGCATCTTTCGATTGCCATCTAGAAGAGCTTATTGTAAGTATTGAGCTCATGAGAAATAATACGGCGAGCTGACCCAATGCAGGGGGAAGCTATCGGTATAGAAGTACAAGCACATGGCGGTAATGTGTACAGTGGCATCTGTCTCAATGTCACTCGTCGATCAGACTGGGGCCGAGCTCACGAATCGTACGGAGAAGACCCTTTCGTCATCAGCCGAATGGGCAGTGCAGCTGCAAGAGGTGCTCGCAAGCATGTCATGGTAGCCGTCCGCCACTTCGCAATGAATTCGATGGAAGTGCTTCGAGAGGATGGCAAGATCACATGTGACGAGAAGACGATGAACGAACTCTTCTTGCAGCACTTCAAGGAAGTCCTGTATGAGAGCGGCGCCGAGGCTGTTGTATCTGCAGGCAACCTCGTTAATGGTGTTGCATGTGCGGAGAACCCAGCTCTGCTGAACGGCATTCTGAGGCAACGCTGGAAGCTGGACAACTTGGTAGTGGCCAGCGATTGCACATGGCCTGTCAAAAGTGGAACGGCGTCAATTAAAGCAGGTCTGGATCTTGAGTTGCCCTTCAGCGCAGGAGGAAGAACACAAGCCGTCGAAAATGCCCTTGAACATGGTACATTAAACTGGTCCGACATTCAAGTCATGACCGAGCGCATCTTGAGATGTCAACTACGATACTACTGCCGCACAATACAGATGCCAACACCGGATCCGGAGAAAATTCGCTGCCAACGCCACATTGGTCTTGCTCGACGATCGGTAGCCGAATCTATGGTGCTCCTCAAGAACGACAATAACTTCCTGCCTTTGAATGGGGCCTCACAGATCAAGCTATCTGTTCTAGGAGTACTTGCCGACAGAGTCAGTACAGCACATCAATTCGACACAGCCTCTCACGCCCAAGGACCACCCGGCACGAGTCCACTGGAAGAACTTCGCAAAAGACACAACCTCTCTGTCGAGTATATGGATGGCAGCCAGAAAACCCACGTCATCAACTCTGCTCTGGCTGCCAATGTGGTTGTCCTGTTCATCCGCCCTTCTAGTAAATCTGAGCCTTCGCTCAAACGACGCCGCTTCTCTGACTACTTCAAATCTCGTAAAGAGAGATCACTCAGTCAGCAGCGCGAGGCCATGACCAGTTTCCGAGACCGTAGCCATCTCACTCTGGACTCATCAGATCTCGAAACAGCCAAAGCAGTCCTATCGGTCGCGGGTCAGAAGACAGTGGTAGTCATCGAAGCCGGCACAAGCGTCACAATACCCACCTTTGTAAGACAAAAGGCCACCGCGATTCTGTTCTCGAGCTACGGATGCCGACAATACGGCAAAGGCCTACGAGATGTACTGTTCGGCGAGCAAGAACCATCAGGACGCTTACCCTTCGTCCTTCCGGATACCGAACAGCAACTACTCGGCAAGGAGAGCACCACCTCATCACACGAATTCAAATACGATGACAAATGGGGCTACAGAAAACTCCAACAAGAACAGCAAAAGCCCGCCTACCCCTTCGGTTTCGGTCTCGGCTACTCCAGCTTCACACTGAATTCCATCTGGTGCTCCCACCCCATCATAAAATCATCCTTCGACATGACCGTAAATGCCACCAACACTGGATCTCGCGCTTCCGCAGTCGTAATCCAGATTTACGCCTCCAGACGCTCTCGCCGTGATAGCGCTTCCGTCAGCATAATCTCCCGCAGTCTCATCGGATTCGCAAAAGAAGTCATCAAGCCAGGAGAAAACAGCGAGATTGCTGTTACATGTAGAATAAGTCCTCTGGCGGAATACAGATCTAGTAGCAGTAAAATGGTTGTTGCGGAAGGAGAGTACGATTTATTCGTTAGTCAGTACGAGGGCGATGGCAAGGCATTGACTTCTGCGTTTCAGATTTTGAATGAGGTGGATTGTTGAGAATGTGCCTTTTTTTTAATCAGGGGTTTTGCGTTTTGTTTGGTCTTTCGTCTTATAGATTTGTTTGTAGATACCCATATATTGTCTTGCGTTTCCACATATCTATATAGATACTTTGAATTCGCATCTGAGGGTTCATGTGGCTTACTGTTTGCTGTCCTTGTCAAGGCTTTGGTAGAAGTCGTTGCTGTGCTATCTGCACTTTCTCTCTCCTGGTGACGTAGGAATAGTGATATGAGCACAGCCTCTCTGATAACGACTCGAAGTGAGGTTATCGAACCGATTACCGTCGGTGAAACGAGGATAGAATGTGAGAATGTAGAGTGAGAGGAAGAGGACGGTTGAGATAGTCAAATCTGTTCATGAGGCACATAGTTGGGAACCATAGTAAAAGAAGAACATAATTTGATTCAAATCCCGACATTAAAAGACTCAAAGAAATAAACCTCATCCCAAAGAAGACATTACACAAGAAGTGTTGTAAGAAGAGAACATCAAAAACCCATCCACCAATGAAGTAGTAGAAAATCGTATCCTCGAGACATTAAAAGTTAGATCTTAGTCCATTTAGAACATGAAGATGCTGAAGGCAGCGGCAACAATGGCAACAACACCGCCCTGGATGCTGACAACAGAACCAGCACCGGTGAAAGCGATAGGCTTAGAGACGGTGGCGGTGGCGTAGGCAGAGGTGGACATGCCGGAGGAGGCAGGGGTGGTGGCAGGGCAGTTGACTCCGTTGCACTTGGTAACAGTCGAGACAGCAGGGCAGTTAGCTCCGTTGCACTGAGAAGCAGCAGAAGAGCTGGGCTGGGGAATCACAGTGTTGATGGTGACCTTGTAGGTGGTGGTGACGGGGCAGCCAGCTCCGTTGCACTGGGATGCACCAGTAGTGGCAGCAGGGCAGTGGACACCATCGCAGGGGAGAGTGATGGTGGCGGTGGTCTGCTGAGGAGCAGGAGGAGCGGTGGAGACCACGACGTATGAAGTCTGGGTAGCGACGGGGCAAGTAGGGCAGACCGAAACGACTTGCTGGACGTAAACGACAGACTTGCTGGCGTTGTCGCCAGTCATGACAGGGGGAGTACCGCTGGCGCTCTGGGTAATGTGGGTAGTGTAGTACTCAGTGATGGTAGTGGGCTGAGCAGGGACCATTTGAGTACCGCTGACGGTGATTGTCTTTCCAGCAGGGCATTCGTACACAGTAGAAGTAACAACATCCTTCTCGGTGACGGCACCGTAGAGAGCAGTGACGACGTTGGCGTTCTGGGTAGGAAGAGGGCAAACGTAGACGGTCTCGGAAACAGGGACGACGGTGGTGATGACAGCGTTGTTCTGGCCAGCGCGGAGAGGGCAGTCGGTGACAGTAGGTGCGCAGGAAGAGATGGTGACGACGGTGGTACTGTAAACAGTGGCAGTGCTGAGAGAACCGCCAACAACGCCGTTGGAAGGCACAGCAGTCACGGAGCAGGTAGGGCAGATGGTCAAAGTCGAGGTTTGAGTGACAGCGCCAGTTTGGATGGTAGATTCGCCGTTGCCGATGAAGACAGTCGAGGTCTGGACCTGAGTAGTGACGACAGTGACGGTCTGGGTAGCATCAGGGCCGGGGTTAACGCCAACGCGGAGAGCAGAGTCGAGGTTAGCGGCGACGACGGTGGCGGTGAAGGCGCTGTAGAAAGCGCAAGTTCCATCGGCGTTGTTGAAGGTGGTAGCAGTGCACTCATCGTTGGTGGAGCAGAGGTCAACACAGTTGCTAAGGCTGGTAGGGAGACCAGTGGCTTGACGCTTGCGGGACTCCTCGATGTCCATAGTAGTACCGATAAGTCCATGACCGCACTCAATGGCGAAGGCAGCACCGAAGGCGTTGGTGATGACATCTCCGTTCAGCTTGGGGCAGATGAACGACTCAAGGCCAGTAGCAGTGGCGCTTGCAGAAGACTGGGTGCTGGTGGTCGAGTTGGAAGGAACAGTGCTGGAAGAGCTGGTGCCGTTGTTGGCGCGCGACTCGACAGTAGCGAAGGTGACTCCAGGAGCATCCTGTCTGGAACCAGTATCGATCTCGCTGTAGAAAGTGCAAGTGTCGTCGTTGCTGTCGAAGGCGGTTCCCTTGCAACGCTCGTCGGCAGCGCAGGCAACAAGGCAGTCGTTGAGGTCCTGACCGGCTCTCTTGGCGAGAGCGAGTTCGATGTCGAAGGTGATACCATCGTAGGTGATGTCGATCTCGATCTTGAAACGAACACCGCCAATTGACTGGAAGGAAGGAACCGCGGTAGAGGTGGCAGAAGAGGATGCCGAGGATCTCGATCTGGATGCAGTGGAGATAGATCCACTGGTTGCGGAAGCAGAGACTGCAACACTGCGGGATCTGGACAGAGAGCCGGTGGAGCTGGCAGTCGAGTTGCTGTAGGTCAGCTTGCTCGAGGAACCAGAGCCCATGGAGCGGCTGACGGAAGCAGTCGAGCTGGTACCGTTCACGGCGCCACTGGGGGTGACAGGCACGCCGTCACGGGCAGTGACCTTTGCAAAGTCGGTGCCGGGGGAAGAGATAGGCTGAGCAGAGATGCCTGAGAAGTAGGAACACTCCGAGGTGCTATCAGTGAAGGAGGTACCGACACATCTGCTGTCAGAGGCGCAGGTGTTGACACACTGGTTGAGGTTGGTACCGCGGTCTCTCTTTCTCATGAGAATGAGAGGAGTGCCGGCGTAGGTGGTGTCCTCCTGGACATCGAACTTGACACCATTGACCGTAGGCTCAGCACCGTTGGTGTAGGTAGGACCTGATGACGAAGTTGCAGAGGCAGAAGATGTCGAGCTGCTGAGATCCACAGTGCTGGATCCAGCGACTGCCGAAGAGGAAGAGTTGGTGTACTGAGCCGAGGCGGAGCCAACAAGGGCGAGGGCGAAAGTAGCGAATGTGGCCTTCATGGTGATGATGGGTTAGTAAAGAGTGTGTAAAAGAATGACTGAGTTGGAGTGGATGATTTCGATATTGGAGTCGGAGGACTGGATATTTATGTGACTTGTCTTGCCATACTGATGCTTAGGCTCATCTAGGCCAGGAGTATATCGGTACCTAAGACTTGTTGTGGCGTGAAGGTCTGTCGCTGAGCAGACGATGGATATACCGTTTTCATTTCCGACCACGGGGTAGATGAAGCAGTTTCTGGGGATGGCTGAAAATAAAGTTGTAGGTTTCCAGGTAACGTACGGTTTGACAAGCGCCAGGAAAGCACTTGCCCATTGTTTATTAGATAAAGATCGTTCAGAGGCTTGCGCCCCATACCCGCTTGGTTCGTACGCTTTTTCTCCATGGCCAATTCACGATTTGTGACACCTTTTCGAATATTCTGGTCGTCTGTGTTTGTTGATTTTATTCTGCCATCTGTCACTTACATTCAACCCTCGTATAACCAATTTCATGCCTCATGGCAGTTGCTGCAACGCCAGTGACCCCTCTCAAGAGAGTTCTTTGAGACCGTTGTGATCTGTCTGTTGTTGTTGTTGTCATCGATCAGTGAACTCAAACGTTATGGTTGCTATATCAAGTGTTGGCTTATTTTGCCGAAAGTTCCGTAGAGCGGGAAGCTCTGACGTTGTCGCCTCTGGTATGGGGGAAATGAGCAAGGCGTATTAGGATGGAGGCATACCGTTGGCACCTTGATAAAGGAGTTCGGGGGAAGAGCGTCAGAGAGTGGTGATTGCTCTGTAACGGCGGCGAGCAAGAACCCCGAGCTCATGATTTTGACCACGGCGCAACAGGCATTGCATAGCAGACATATCATCTGTAGCGTGTCGCAAGAGACAGGCTGTGTACAAGCCGGATGTTTATTGACAACAGCTTGTTTAACAAGTCACAATGTATCCTAGCAATAGGCAGTGTTGTTCTCGAACATCGTGGTGAGGAAGGAGGTCGAGGTGCGGACCGTTGCGCCGTTTTGCCGTTTGCCGATCCTTACTTGAATCTTTCCCCTGCCTTGTACATCACCTCAAGCAATCTCGGAAACTACACGTCAATGACGGCAGTCGAATATCAAGAGTATAATATACACCTCCCGTGCAGGAGGATCCTCAGTAAAATGAGGTTCTGGAAATTTCAGTGTACTTCGATACATCTCGCAGTCGAGCGCTGCAGAAAGCGAGCGCTGGAGCGGCACCACATGCGCATTGTATCAACGCCTTCACTGGCAAGCTGAGAACAAACCGCTCAATGTTGAGGTATGACAGGATCGAACGAGGTACTTGACATGTCACAGACACAATCGCTTGCTCAAAAATCGATTCAGAGTATTGGAATCCTCCAATGTGTTGTTGAGCTCAAGCATTCTCAGCTCCCTTCTCAGCTCTTCTCTTCCAAATTTCCACCTCACCACCGCCGTGAACGACTCCCACCCGCATGGTGGATAGCAGGTTGTGCGCTGCATTCGAATGCTGATAGACGCCACCATTGAATACTGCAGTTGCATCCTTCCCGATAGCCGACAGAATGAGTTTGCCGCCTGGATGTTCCTTGATGAATGGAGCCACATCATGTACCACACCTCCGATAGCAACAAGAGCTTGACCGTTGCTCCTCGCCTGGGCGACAAACTCATCCCAGCTGAAGACAGGAAGTTGTGATATAGGTATACCCCAATCAAGTTTGGCGCGCTTCTGATCGACCTTCTTCTGCAGCTGTTGGAGACGCCCTTTCTCGATCTCATTCTGACGGAACTGCTTGAGGTCGTATGCAAGTCCAAGCTTCTTCCATGTCCAGATCATCCATTTGGTGGGATCGTATTGCCACCATTCGATAGCGTTGCGATAGTCCGATGGAAATTCATGGTGGAAGTTGTGGTAGCCTTCGCCGAGCGTGACCAGAGCTGTGATAACGTGGTCGCGAGGCGAGTTGCGATCATCGAACGGTTGCTCACCAAGCCAGTGAGCCAGTGAGTTGACGCAGAAAGTGGCTTGCTGGATGAACCCTGTGCGCAGGATGCCAGCATATACAAAGCCGCCGACCCAATCGCCCCATCCGAATCCGCAGATAAGAGTCGGGACTACGAGCGCCATGGTCAAGACCGATTTGATGTAGTGCTTGTGCTGCCAAACAACAACGGGGTCCTCATTCAGATCACTAATGTCTGATCGACCGATTCTTTTGGGGTTCTGCTTCATAACCATCCAACCCATGTGCGAATACCAGAAGCCCTTTTCGACGGAGTAGGGATCTTTCGACGTATCTGTGTATCGGTGATGGGCGCGATGTCCTCTCGACCACCATCGGATTGAACCCTGAGCAGCGCCAGCTCCAGCAGCTGCCAAGTAGACCTTGAGAGGGAGGGTCGCTTTGTAGCACGAGTGTGCCCATAGGCGATGGTACCCTGTCGTTGTATCAGTATCCCTCGAGGCTTGACAGATTCGATGCTCAACGTACCTGCTGTGATGCCTGAGCCGCACATAACATAATACACAACAGCAAACATGGCTGTGTAGAGTCGCAATGGGGTCTGAGTGGCTGCGATCAAGCCCGAGATGGGGACTATAATGATGAAGTAGATGCTCAGCCAGTCCAGATGCTGATACCAGTTTGACCAGGTCATGGGCTGCTCAGTAATGTGAGGCTTCTTCATGTTGTATGACTTGGATCTGAGTGGCTGATAATCTGTGGTGCCATCAGAAAAAGAAGTAGCCTTCGCTTCAGACGCTTGCTTGGATGCCATGATGAGCAATTGACGCTAGGCGAGGTGTCCCAAGCGAAAGCTAATCAAGTGACAAGAAAGCAAACATGTCGAGGAATACGTCCTATAAGTATCAAGATCAGTCGAAAAATGATGATTGAGAACCACCATTTTTGAGCATCATTTAGGGGTCCATGCGGGACATGTTGTGGAGATACATCTGCTGATTGTGGTGCGACGCTCGCCAGTTCGAGGAGACATTGCGACTTTGTTGAGAAGCGCTGTTTGAGCCGTTCACACCTCAAGGCAGACGACTTCTTGTCGTTGCTATTGGAGCAGTATTATCTGTGCATTTTGGAGGCATGCAACTACTCCATGCGGAGAGTATGTTTCAGGAAGAGCTTGCGAAGGAGAGGCTGTCGTGATTCGTGAAGAGGGCATTGGTCCTCGGCCGAAACAGGTAGGATCCAAACCCGCCAAGCTTTGTAAGGGCAGCCTTGTCGCAAACATTGCCTCTTCAGATGAATGCTCCGAGAATGGCAAGATACCACATTTTTTGGTCTTCGGCATTTGACCATGCAAACTGTGCAGATTCCTGATTGTGAGAAGCTGGACAGATCGCATGATTTGCTGACCAGAATCTGGATTCTGGTTTTGCCGATGTTTAAGCGCTCCAAGTCAGTCGCGTCACCCTGGCTTTTCTTTGCTTCCACCGCATCGCCGTGCATTCTGTGTGTGGGCATTTTTTGACATTATAACTAGATTAGGGGCTTCAGGATATACCGGCTGGAGCAATGGGCGTTCGTCTCGTCGTCTTTTGCGATGATATTCGCACGGACAACGACACAGATTGATTGCTTGAGGCTGGATGTCAAAACTGATGTTGTCAAGCGTCATTCCTCTCGTCCAAACATCTCAGAAGACCTTTGAAGTAGCCAGAAGGTTTTAAGTCTACAGTATGCCATTCGCAACATAGACCTACATCACAAGCATCGGTGTCAGAAGAGTAGTAGACCCAGTAGAGTAAGGCGACTCTATTCCTGAACAGCAGACGTGTCGGACGGCTTTTGTTTGGCCGAGCGCGGGATCCGAACAGCGTCTTCTTTCGGGCGGGGTTCACCACAAACAACCAACCTTCGTCTCTTTTCTTACAGTCGGACAGCTCACCATGTTACCACCGAAGGATCGGTGGCGCGGGAACGTTGGACGGAGCATGCAAGATGCGTGCCCGACCTCCAACAGGTTGCAGGCTATATCTAGGTATTCCAGCTTCGAAGGAGTCGCTCTTGTTCAACATCATCTGCGACTTCCTTTGATACACCCACATTTACTATTCCCCTGAGCAAGAAAATCAGGCTATAGTCATACAGTCGTACAATCCTACCGAATGACTGTTACTCTATCATTCATCCCTTACTTATTTCTATACACAATGACAACTCCTCGAAGACTCCAGGCCTCGGTCTCACCAGCGACCCTCGGACTGGCAGCAGCCGCTGGTGCAGGTCTTGTTGCGTTCAATATGTCGAAGTCATCTTCGGGACCAGCACAGCCGCAGAAGAGTCTCGGACAGAAGCCTGTATTCCCAGCAATGGGCTTCGTGAGCTTGACTCTGGAAGAAGCGCGAATGGTCAACCACGACACGAAAGAGCTGAAGTTCAAATTACCTGGAGACGATGCAACCAGCGGGTTGACCCCTGTGTGTAAGTGATCACTCCGACTGAGGGTCAGATGTAACCTGAGGCTTTGAGACTGACATGGCATAGCATCCCTCCTCACTCGCCATACAGCAGCTGGCGCTTGGTTCCCAACATTCCGCCCATACACACCCATCAGCACGCCCGATAGTCCTTATATCACCCTTCTCGTCAAGCAGTATCCGAACGGTCGAGCCTCGACACACCTCCACAACCTTGTCCCTGGACAAACGCTCAACGTCAAAGCAATCCCTGAGTTACCGTATAAGGCCAGCCAACACAAACATATGGTTCTGGTAGCTGGAGGTGCAGGTATCACACCCATGTTCCAGATCGCGCGCACCATTCTAGACAACACTGAGGACAAGACTCAGTTGAGTCTCATCTACGCCAACAAGACGGAATCGGACGTTTTGATGAAGAAAGAGCTCGATGCGCTGGCCAGTCAATATCCCCAACGCTTCGCGACGACGTATGTTGTCAGCGACAACAAGAAAAATGATAGAAGCTTGGAGAAAGGCTATGTGACAAAAGAGATTCTGAGCAAGGCGCTACCTGCAAAGCTCGAGGGCGATGATGTCAAAGTCTTGGTGTGCGGTCCTCCAGCCATGCTGGATGCGATTGCTGGTGCGAAAGGCGCGAAAGGATGGGCACAAGGAAGACTTGGCGGCATGCTCAAGGATTTGGGCTTGACTGAGAAGCAGGTGCATAAGTTCTAGAATGAGGGCGCCGTCTCTGAACCTCTTTCGCGTTACGTTGTTTTCCAGCTGTATTCAGCCCATCGAAGGACAATGCGACTCCCACATCTTGTTAACTAAATTGACTCTCTATATCGCCATCTTTCGCTTGAAGGAACCTCAGGAATAGGAACAGCCTCGGCAAAGATCTCGTTTACCATCCTGCCGACGATCTTCCGCAGCAAGCTACCCAAGCGACTGCGCAAATTCCACCACCTTGTTCCATCTTCGATTTTGTTGGCCGCATATAATCGAGTATACTGTGCTAATAACTCAACACATGCGCGGGAGCTCCGAGAGAGGATGCATGGAGGCTACCAGCCCCACATCCCCATCAGTGCCCCTCAAAAGCAACTCTTTTGCCTGCTCGATACTCCGCATGACGATTATACAGGCATCACGGCAGCTCTGGAAACGGAGAAATTACTTCAGCAAGCTGCAAATACATCCATGCATTTTGGGCTGTACATGCGATAATGGCTAAACTCTTGACAGTCTCTTCAGTGACCCTCGGTTACACAGGTAGAGCAACAGACGATGAGCTACATGCTATTGTACAACTCCAGAGACACAGGTGGGTAGTTCGAGAGTTATAAAAACTCTCATTGACTGTACTATCCGAATTGTGTACATTTCTTCGAAGGCCAGAAACTACATTCTCATCAAAACTTCACAGCTACACGTTCAACATCGAATGAACGCGCTTCACCATGATGCTTTGTAACCTCGCAATCATCTGTCTAGTGCCAGCTGTGTTATGCAGCCCGTTTGGAGGTCTTTTCACCAATTCCAGCACCAGACGAAGTCCAGACCACTGATCTGAAACAGGCTTGACAAAGAGGCCTGACAACTGTCCTAAGATCCCAAGAGATGCCACTCATTATAATCCAAAACTCCCCGACCCATTCCGATTTGCTAATGGTAGGCCTGTCAAAACGATTTCCGACTTTGTCTGCCGCCAACGTGAGGTCATCGAGCTCTTCCAAAACCTCGAGCTGGGCACCAAACCAGGAAAGCCGGATGCTGTATCTGGCTCCACATCTGGTGGTAACTTGTCTATCACAGCAACTGTGGACGACAAAACTATCTCGTTCATTCCGACAATCACATATCCACTCAATGGGACTGCGCCTTATCCAGCTATCATCGCTTTCGGATCCCTTACCATTCCAGCTCCATCTGGCGTGGCTATCATCACTTACAACAACGACGAAATCGGTGCACAGATCCATCAAAGCAGTCGTGGTCAAGGCAAATTCTTTGAGCTCTATCCAGATAAAACAGCCAATGGTGCAATGACAGCCTGGGCGTGGGGCGTGAGCCGCATAATTGATGTTCTGGAGACATTGCCTAGCACCAATATCAATCCAAGGAAAATCGCGGTCACCGGCTGTTCACGAGATGGAAAGGGAGCCCTAGTTGCGGGGGCGTTCGACAGCCGCATAGTCCTGACCATTCCACAAGAGAGTGGTTCTGGAGGTACTGCATGCTGGCGTCTCAGCGACTATGAAAACCACAATGGGACTACGCAGACCGCTTCAGAAATAGTGCAAGAAAACGTCTGGTTCGCCAGCCAATTCGATGAGTTCGCCAACACCACGGTCAACACACTTCCTTTCGATCACCATATGCTAGCCAGGCTAGTTGCCCCGAGAGGTCTCTTGGTCATTGATAACCTTGGCTACGAGTGGCTTGGTCCTTGGAGCTCATACGGATGTATGAAAACCGGCCGCGAGATCTATCAGGCCTTGGGCGCGCCTGATCATTTGGGGTACTCCATGTCTCCGAGTCACCCTCATTGCTCATACCCATCATATCAGACTCCAGAGCTGCAAGCTTTCGTCGACAAGTTTCTCTTTGACAAAGCAGCTGATACTGCCTTCTTCGAGCCTTCTGGCAACATCACTTTCGACGATGAACAATGGGTGGACTGGGTGACCCCGAAGCTCTACTGAGTTGTCGTTTTACCGATCTCAATAATGCTTCAAGCCTGTATCTGCCTCATCCCTGTCGCCAGTCTTTCCTCGACACACTCATTTTCTGTAAGACCTTTTTCCATCGTATCCGGCCGCAAGTCTATTCTCTCTTTATCATTTACGATTTCCTCCAATCACACTATAACCGGATTTAGCCGGCACAAAAAGACAAAACACGAAGCTTTGCATGCACGCAGATCTTCTATTAACTTTCCTGTTCCTGTATACCCCGCGATGCGCTCCGTTCCCCGTGGGGCCAAGATATTTAGCCTGAACATGTCTCGGTAACCACATTAGCATGACGTTGAGTCGTGCATGTTATGGTTCCATTTATATACCCCATGACCTCCACTGTTCGTCTCAGGTAGTGAAAGTACCTGCCGTATCACGTCTCATGTTGAATATGCAGTTCTTGGCGTTCGCCGGCCTTCTGGCCTCATCTCTTCTCGCTCCCATCAATGCAGCTCCTCTAGAGGCACAAGTCGAGACGAGAGACTTTGGCGGCACTCATTGGGTTGACACATGGACATCCATGCCTCAGCTTACTGAGCCAGCCAACCTACCGAATCCACCATTCAACCAGACAGGCTCCGTGTTTGTCAACAGCACAATTCGACAGACCCTGCATATGTCTATTGGCGGCCCACAGATCAGAATCCGCCTATCCAACGTTTTCGGAGCTACCCAACTCAACATCACTGCGGTGACAGTCGCCTTACCCTTCAACAATTCAGCCGGTCAAAGCATCATCGAAACCAATACTCTCCAAACTGTCACATTCTCAGGCAACAACTCAATCATCATTCCCGATGGCTCTCTTGCAGTCTCGGACCCCATCCACTTCCCCATCAAAGCCCAGTCTGAGCTCGCTGTTTCAATCTACCTTGCTGGTGGTCAACTTGGAAACAGCATTACTTCGCACCCCGGTTCACGAACAAACTCCTTTTACCAGTTTGGCAATGCCGTGAATGCTGCCAATCTCACCGATCCTTCCGTGCAGACTGTGGCTCACTGGTACTTCCTCTCTGCGGTCGAAGTCTGGTCGCCTCCTCAAGCGAGAGGCTTTGCCATTGTTGGTGACTCGATCACTGATGGTCGTGGCTCGACAACTAACGCTAACAACCGCTGGCCTGATCTCGTTCTGGCACGCATGCAGAAGAATCCTGCTACCAAAGATATTGGTGTTTTGAATCAAGCTGCTGGTGGAAATCGCATTCTTGCGGATGGCCTGGGTCCCAATGCTATTGGTCGCATTGATCGCGACGTGCTAGCTCAGTCTGGTATAAAGTACTCCATGATCTTCGAGGGTGTTAACGACATCGGAACTGCTCCGTCAGATGCAGCGTCTCAAGATTTCGTGTACAACCAATTGATCCAGGCTTTTGAGCAAATCATCACTCGTGTCCACACATTCGGCATCCCGATCTTTGGAGCCACCATCACCCCATTCTCGGGCAATGTCACTATTCAGGCATACAGCACTCCGGAGCGTGAGGTGACCAGACAACGCGTCAACCAGTGGATTCGTACTAGCGGCAAATTCGACGCTGTTCTGGACTTTGACAAGGTTGTGAGAAGCCCGACGAACCAGAGCATGCTAGCTACCCAGTTTGATTCAGGTGACTTCCTGCACCCGAATCCTGCTGGATATCAAGCCATTGCAGACAGCTTCGACTTGAACCTGTTCAACCGATTCGCTGGGGGTGTTAGTAGTTACATGTGATGAATGTGCTAGTATCATTAGACTAGTTAGGGAGTAAAGCATTATCAAGCTTCGTTTTCCAAGCCAATGTCAGCCTCTAGCCGGTGAAGGTCCGCAGTCACACCCAACGAATTTACCACAATCAGCCATGACCAGTAGTTTAGGCCACGCCGTGTAAGCAGAGACGAGGCTAAAAGCGTGAAGGCCGTTATGTGTAGTCGTAATAGAGTGAAGAACAAGCTTCGGACGGCAAGTTGCCGCTGCATGGAACATGGTGAAACTTCGCTAAACTCTGTGACCCCTATAAGCATGGTTTGTCGAGCATGGTCGGTCTTGTCGATCCGACCACTTTTGCCTGGAGTTGAGTGATTTTGCCTAAAGCTTGGACATCTAGAACTTGTCGGGGCTGCATGTTGTCGAAAAGATCCATCTGACCGACTATGGATCCATTACTAACGACACTTCGACGGTTAGGGCGAGAGCGATCAGGGTATAAGAAGACTAACATTGTCCACTGTCACAGATCAAACACCGACACTCTCATCAACCTCTTCGAACTTACTACGATATCATCATGAAGTCCGCAATCGCCGCTATTCCTCTTCTCCTCGTGGGCTCTTCCATGGCTGCTCCTCTTGAGAAGCGTGCCTGCCCCAACATCCACATCTTCGGTGCTCGCGAGACCACTGCCCCTGCTGGTTACGGATCAGCCGGTACTGTCGTCAACCTCATCCTAAACGCACACCCTGGCTCGACCGCCGAAGTCATCAACTACCCCGCCGCTGGTGGCGATAGCTATGCCTCGTCTGTCCAAGCTGGTGTCAAGGCCGTCACCAACCAAATCAACAGCTTTGCTGCTTCATGCCCCAACACCCAGCTGGTCTACGTCGGATACTCACAAGGTGCCCAGATCGGTGATGACGCTCTCTGCGGTGGCGGCGACCCCAACCAAGGCATTTCCAGCACTGCTGCAACTATTTCCAGCTCCGTCGGAAGCAAGATCAAGGCCATCATCTTCATGGGCGACCCAAGACAGATCCCCGGTGCTTCCTACAGCGTCGGAACCTCCAAGAACCCTGGTGTATGTATATTTCGATTCAGGCCTTAGTGCATTGCTGACCAGATCATCCAGTTCGATCCCAGACCTTCTGGCTTCACTTGCTCCGCATATGCGAGCAGAATCCAGGCTTACTGCGATGCTGCCGACCCATACTGCTCTAACGGAAACAATGCCGCCACCCACCAAGGCTATGGTTCCGAGTACGGTCAAGCTGCTCTCAAGTTTGTCAACAGCAAGCTCACCTAATCTCGCATCGTTGCTCGAAACGAGATTTCATGTTTACGAAGGGGGCGATTGGCTGCAAGTATGTCGGAGATATGGATAGTTCCAATGTCAAATTCTATCTTTTCCAGATGTTTCGTGGTCTCTTGTGTGTGATAGAAAGAATTTTGAGACGCATAAACGAAACATCCCATGTCTCGACAGTCTGGTACAACTCATCAGGCTGTCTCGAAATTGTTGTATGAGAAATTGGGGAAGACAGAAAACAACAAAGCAATATTTGTATGCTTAGAAACAGCAAAAACTCTTATACGGAAGGAACGACTAAGCTTGGAGTAGGAGAGAGGAAGTTGCATTGCGCCTGCTTCTGGTGTTGATGCTGCATTGTTCAACGCAGATTCAGACCTGTGTTGCAGTTGAACGTTTGGTTGGTATTGATACTTTGTGCTAGAGTAGAGTTTGGAGCAAGGCTGTCCTTTTTCTGCAGTCTGATATTATACATTGATCGCACTTCCCCTGAATTCTGTTTTTCCCGCATCGCTTGAAGAACATTTCGTGGTCGCTTTTCCATGGCAACCTGCTTTCTGTGCTGTGGTAGCTATTGTCGTATGGATCTGTTCGCGTAGACGAGACCGTTTGCAGACTTGTCATATCTTCTTGCCTTACCTTCAGATGCGTAGCATCATCACAGCTCTTGCCAATATATCCAGGCCCTCGATGGTAGGTCTGACGTTCTTCGCTCCTCCGCAAAGATCTAAAAATCGATCCATAGCAATTTGTGCTGGCCGCAGCTCAGACGCGGACAGTGGACCACGGCATGATGGATTCCACCAGCCCAAAGTAGATCTGTTACGCCATCTGAGTGGGCAATCGAAGTCACAATCAAGAATCTGCCGGTATTTCCAACTTGTGGTATCTGTGCAGGTCAGATCGATCTTGATCTCGCAGAGTCTTTTCATGGAGTCGCCCTCGATGGTGACTGTACGAAATTCTGTAATCTTCTGAGGCCCGAGATGCTTGAGCCACGACCGATCAAGCTTGTCGAGCCCGTATTGAAGAGTTAAATCAGGCAGAGCCAAGTTGAGGCCTCCATGGAGTCGGATGTCGGTGGTTCTCAAGTTTTGAAGTAAGATTGTAGTGGCCTCGCGTCGAACCTGTCGACTCGCTGACATTATTGGCGGGCTGAATTTCGAATTCTCTTTCGCAGAAATCTCTTTGCCGAAGTCGACTTGCATGATGTTCTCGTATATCATCATACGGATCTCGCTAGGCAGCTTCATGAAAGGAAACCGGCGATTCTGATCGGCGGCTTCGAGGCTTAAGCGATAAGCGACTCTGTTTGAGTTCTTTGGCAGCTGTTCCTTTCGCTGCATCAAGGCGGATACCAGATCCTGACGGCTCCATGTAAGGTAAGGGTTGGAAATGCGGTCATCTTTCAACAGAATTTGCTCCAGGAGATGGCAAGTGCGAGAATTTGGGCGCAGACCACTGTTGTAAGCCCAGCCACCGGAAAACCAAATATGGCAGAGGCAAACGCTTTGGAGACTTATACACTTTTACCACAGATCTACGAAGCGCTTGCGGGTCTTTTTAGCATTCTCTGAGAGGTTGAGTGTGTCATGAGGTCGGCGTCGTGCCTGATATGTACGTCAGCTTCTGTGCGCCTCGTAGCATATGTGCAACATTTACTTGGATACTGTTGCTACAACGACCTTCCAGTATGAACGTTCCGATATCACGCAGCTGAAGCTCGCCAGAGTGAAGCTGCTCGAACATAATTGGTGACATTGTTGGGATATGCTGATGCTTTGGCTGTGGAGACGGGCGGAATTGTTGTGTTGATGGATGAAGCCAATGGACGTCAATCGAGTGAAGTAACACAGCCGGCGGAAAGAAGGAGGGAAACAAGAGACGATGCGTGTCCGTGGTTACAGGAAGGTTATATCAGTTCAGATGAAGCTTCGATGTAATACACTGATGCTTGGAGTGAAGAAGCTTTGGTGTTGATTGTTGGAGACCTAGGTTGTGAGTGAGGTGCGTCGTGAAGGTCTTCAAACCGGTGGATACTGCGACAAGCGAAGTGAGCCTTCAAAGTGACAAAATAGTGGCACTTTGTATAGATGGCTAGTCGGTCTCCCACAGAGCTCAACAAACTCAACCGTCGCCACTCGACCGACCCCCAGGGTCTCCTCCACTGAGGGGACATGAGAGCGTGATCGGAGTACATCTCTCTTTTCCAGATATGGCAAAATTTTGAGTCGCAGGATGCTTGTCGTCCATCCGTTCAAGAAGTTTAGGGAGGAAGCATTTTTTGTCAGAAAGATCCAATCCAGAGAATGAAAACACTCTGCCTTGTGAAGATCTTCAGAAGGCGTCTGGGAGACTGGGTTGTACGACTTCAACACGATGTCGATGGCCGTCAATAAACACAGGGAGCGAAGGACTTGAGACGAGGAAGCGACCGACACGTTGGGCACGGACGCCACTCTCCTGCTTGCCAGTCTTGCCAATCATCCGTGGGTTATGCAAATGTAAGAAATCAGGTATGGTTGTACTCGAATCACTAGTGGCTCTCTCTTGTAAGCTGTTCGAATTTATGCGATGCGATTGTAGTAGACTCAAGCTTGGCCCTTCTCTTATAACTACCTATACCGTCCAAACTCCGTGATATTTTGATGGGACCCCTTTTCCGTATACGCCAGATCGCCGAACATGATAGATGCAACCGAACAATCAACAATGCTTTCATACCCTCACTCAAGCCTTTCTGGCAAATCTCGCGAGCGCGGGACCCAACTCAACCTCACCCTGGCGAGCTTTGTTGTTTCTCTTCGCCTGTTCCTTCCTGAGCTCTTGGATTCTGACCTTTCTCTCATCGATTATGTTCTTCGAGCCTTGCTTACGCAAGTACTTTCTCAAACTGCTGTTCTTGCCTCTGCCTCTGTTCTTGATCTTGGCGAGCGGGTCTTCGGGCTTCTTGTCCAAATCTCTTTCTTGCTGGCGTTGAGCATGTGTTGCACGATCCAGTTGACCAATGAACTCTGGGTCGAGGGAGATCATCTCTGGTTGCAGCTTGTTCAGCAGAGACTTGACTTCGCGTTCCTGGCGTTGCTTGGGGTTCTCGTAGAGCAGAACCTCGAGGGAGTCGGGATTGGCTTCACCAGCTCCGGGGACGATGACGCTTGAGAAGCCCTTGTCGTGACTGATACCGAGAATATCTTCGTACGGGCACCATCTGACGCGCTCGATGCGGTTGCCCTCGCCTCCCCAGGCCATGTAGGGGCTTTGGACCTTGACTTGATCATTCAGGTTCTTGTTGAAGAGGTCCCTCCAGACGGTTGTTTGTGTGCCCCATCCAACGGCTGTGAGGTTTGTGTCTGAGATGGAGACTGATGTGCCCGGAGATCTCAGGAAGTAGTTGTTGACCTCCTTGAACATGCGCACATCCCAGACGGACATCTTCGAATCTTGGCCTGTTGAGACCATGTATCTGCCTTCTCTGTCCAAAGCCAATGATCTGATGGGACCTCTGTGTGCAAGAAGCTTGACTAACGGCTTCTGATCGTTGGGTGACCACATGCTGACTGTTCCATTCTGGTGACCGACGTGGAGGATGGCGTTGTGAGGATTTTGGCCGAAGGCTGTGGGAGAGCCTTGCTTTGTGGGGATTTGTGCGACAAGTTTGCCGGTACTGGTGTCCTGGTATTTGAGCCAGCCAGCGTTGCCGATGGTTGTGAGGAGGAAGTGGAAAGGGAGGAATTCCATGTGTGTGACATCGATGTGATCTTGCAGCGTCTGAATTTCAACACCCTGGTGGTCGTAAACGTAGACATATTTCTTCTGAGCGACGGCGAAGAATTGGTTGTTGTGCAGCCACTTCGCATCGCGCACTGTTTCGCCCAGTTGCAACTCACAGCCCAACTTGCCCTTTCTCCAGTCCATGGTGGCGACATGGCCTTTGCGACCTGAGAGCAGCATGTGCACACCGTTGCGCGTGTAGTCGACGTTGTATGGGCCCATGCCGTCCAGTCTCAACTCGAAGCCCTTCTTGGCCGTCTCGACACCGACTTCACTCTGAATCTCATCCTGTCTGACTTTGTATGTTCTCTCGAGCTCTCCTTCTGTCTCCAGGAAGCCAGATGTGTTCTCGAGCAGGATCTCGGCATCCTTTGCCTTGACGGCGGCGTCCTTGTACTTGTCTTCCAGAGCTCTCAGGTTGCCGCGCAGTTTTCGGTCTTGCACACCGCGCATCGAAATCTTGTCGCCTCTTCCATACTGCTTTTGCGCTACAAGCGCCCGTCTCTTGACCTCGGTGGCATCTGCATCGATGGGTGCGGTCGGTCCGCGTGCTTTCGTCGGTGCGGTAGTCGGTCGTTCGCCGAGTAGGGTGCGGTTCGCTGAGGTTGCCATATTGGTTGGTATGCGTTATTATCCCCTTCTCTTATACAGTCATTCCGGAAGGCGCAAGAAAATTGGTTGTTTGATGGTTCTGTAACTTTTGGTTGCTCCAGAATTTCTTGCGGCAAAGGAAAATCATTTGCCAAGCATCACTAAACTCCGACTTTATCTCCGTGAGCGTCAGCTCCTGCAAGCTGACCAGCAACAGCCGCTCCTGCCTCGACTCAGCATGCAAGATGGTCGTGCCTTGTAGCAAAATTATTGGCAAAATTCACAATATTGAGATTCCGATGGTAGCATAGAGATTGTGTCTGGTATTGAAAGCGCTGAAGACCCCTTGACTTTTGCAGTCGAGTTCTTACACTCCTTTCACGCGTGTTGAGGCCTGCCACCCGCTCAAGTAGCTATCACAGCTTCGGTATTGATATCATGGATTTCACTCGTCAAAATGCAAGATGCTTTTAAGACCGATGCATCTGTTCAGTGAGAGTGATTCAAAGTATAGCTCTCCATGGACATTTCCACGGTTCTCAAAAGCATCTTGCATCTTGACAGTCAAATTCAGGGCCCTCTCATTGGTCTGGGATGCATGTACTCAAGCAGCAAGGCACATATTCGGAGCTACATGGTATTTCGATCGAGACACCAATCCTATTTGTTCAACCTTGGATGTACCGTCTCGTTGTATTCCAAAGCCTTCATGAATTTGGTATGAAAGTCAAGTAACTAAGTATTGCAATATGGTGAAGGAAGAGTGTTATCACATGGACGACTGGAAGTGGAAAGAAGTTGTATGCAAGAGATATAATTCTCAATTGTCTGAATCTAAAAGTTCTAATATGTACAAAGATGCTAATGCAATGGTAAAAACAAGGGTATGTAGCGAATGTGTAGAGTGCAAAATGAAACGCTTGCTATGCCAGAAATGTTCAGAAAGCCAAATCAAAAAGGGTTAAACTGGCAGTTTTGTGCTAAACTCTCTCCAGAAGGTGATCAGCTTAAGAGTACTCCCAGGCAGCGGGGGCAGAGGTCTCGGAGATTCTGAAGGCAAAGCCAAGGCAGTCCTCGGAGGCACTCTTCATAGCGGCAGCGGCGAAGACAGCGTAGGCGTCGTCAACGGGGCAGGCGAGGAAGTCAGAGCCCTGGTACTGGAGGTGCTGGCCCTCCTGAGCGATGCTGAAGCCGGTGGAAGAGGAGCCCTCGCCAGTGTATGCGGAGTGAGGGACAGTGAAGGAGAGTCTACCGTCGGCAGCGATGTACACTTGCCTTTGGCGAAACCTCGGCACAGATAAAGGCGGGGTCAAACAGCATCTTTGCTAATGCATCCACAATCAATAGACTGATAGAATGCTGTCTCTATAAGAAAAGTCCTGCGAAAGACTAACAGAGTTCCAGGAATGGCAAAATAGTAGAGCGCTATGGTACAACCTCTGTGCTTGTTGTATCTCTGAGCGTAGAGCTGCTGACTTTCGCTGGTAGGAACCGATATCCCGGTGTATGTTTGATCAAGTTCAGTCCTGCTAGACCTTATGATCAAATACGAGCTTCGATTTCAACACTCTCAACACAAGCTTGGAGAGCAATCACGCTGCCTAGAAGAGCTTGAAGAGATCGGGAGCATTTACCTCGATGCCAGAATGGGAGACAGACCAATGACGGCACACCACTGCTGGCGTACAAGTTCGAGAAGAAACAAAGGTCGGCGACCTCGGTTCTCTCCACAAACTCGTTCTCGATATACAACGAAGGAATGTCTTGGAGCCGAAATGTTTGGAACCTTTCTGCATCGCGCAAGAGAGAAAGCACAACCTCAGCGAAAGAAAACTTAGGTCGTTAGCACATGGTCACACTCCGACCATTCTTCCAGAGAGAGGAGAACAAAGAAGCGATGCGAGCATTGTTGGTAACAGCAACAGTCACGGTACAACCTGTTTGAGGACATGTCAGAATCGGAGAGACTCTACCGGGGATGGAAACACAAGACGATGTGAACTCCTGGCAGCATCGTGTCATGTTATCAGACCTTGTGCAAGCTCTGAACAACGAGGAGGATGGCAGCTTAGCTATGGAGGAGATGGACAGTTCGGTTCCATCGCAAGGTAGAGGATGAATTAGCTGGAAAGATCGCTTGGGGGAGGCAGAAAGAGGCAAGCTCACAGAGGGTGTGCACAAGCTCGGAAGGCCAGGGGATATCTCGCTCGCGGGATTGTTGCTCACTTGGAGGAGCCTCGCTGGTGGAGGTAGCATGCAAATCGGTTTGTTTGGGCGTCACTTTCATATCTTCACAACGCGCATCAATTCTTTGACCGCGCTTTGCTTTCAACTCTCCATTTTTCTCTACCACTACATCACTTCCATGCCTTCACAACACGCATCAATTCTTTGACCGCGCTTTGCTTCCAACTCTTCCTCTTCTTTACTACTACATCAATTCAACCTTTCTTACCTTTACAACCATCATCACTTGCTCGCCGCCTTGAGCAACCAACCTTACACATCTTTCTGAGCCTCCGGCGCACACGCAACACAACCTTCTGCGCGCGCGCACCCTTCACGTCACAAGATCTGAACACTATGGCCGACGATCACATCCCTCCCACGCTCCTCGAGGAGCCCAAGGTGTCCGCGCCTTCACAGGTCTCATTAGAGATCGCACAACCTGCCGCTGCGCCTCCCGCCGAGGCACCTCCCGCCGAACCGGTCTTGTCTGAGATCGTACAACCCGCCGTCGCAGCCGCGACTGTCCACACTGCGCAGCCCGAACCTGCCGTCGTCATCGTACAACCCGCCGTCGCCCCGTCTGCCGAGGCTCATTCGGAGGCCGTCTAACCTGAGGCCGCCGCCTTGCCTGTCAACAACGCGTCTGACACCGTCTAACCTGAGATCGTCAACGCTGCCGGCTTAACCTCCACCTAAGCTCCTGCCTAGGAGGTCCCGGAATAACGTAACACCACCCCTCTATACTTAACCTTAGTCTTGGACCCCTAAGGAACCTTTATCCGCAAGGGAGAGTCTACCGCTCTTCTTGGACGTAAGAGAAAGAGATCCGCATCGCCGGTTAAGCCTACTATGGTTAAGCCTAACATAAGCTCGACTAAACCCCCTGTCCGCAAGACCTAACCTTAGGACTTAGTCGAGGGTAGACTACCTAAGGTCTTATCTTAGTATAAGACCTCGCGCCCGTTTAAGAAGCTAGAAGCACTTAAGCCCCCTATAACCTTTAAGAAGCCCGTAAGCACTCGCCGTATAAGCCCGGTAGGTAACGTAGAGGCTCCCGACTAGGAGGATGACTCTAACTTAGCCGTACACAAGCCTAAGAAGATAATAATAGAGAGAGAGAGAAATTTGGCTCGCTAGGCCTACGTCCCTCCCTTAACCCCCTACGTCCCTTTATTAACCTCTATATAACCTAAGGTTAAGGTTAAGACGGAGGAGGACGATACCGCGAACATAGGCATATAGGCTAAGGACAACGAGGAGATAACCTCTAAGCCTACGAAACCGAAGGGTAAGGGAAAGAAGCCTATTAGAGGCCTAGTACTACGTAAGCTCTAGTTAGGGGACGAGATAGACTTAGAGGAAGAGAACGTAACCCCTAAGAAGAAGACTCCCCGTAAGTCTAAGCCTACTATAAGCTTACCGTAGATAAGGACTATTTCGGAATGCTAACGTATCCTTCTTCTTCTAAAGAAGGTAGGAATAGCTAAACCTCCTACGCCTAAGGTATATATTACTCGTACCCGCGCGAAGAAGGAAGGAGACTACGCTACCTCTTAGGAGCTAAAGGTTAGTTCGTAACCTCGACCTTTATAGCCCGACTCTATAAAGATCTCTAAGGCCTAATTAATCGAAATTATCGATAAGCTTAGGAAGGGTAAGGGCATAACAAGTGCTAGTAAGAAGGGTATTACCTTTATACGTAAGCTAGCTCGATGCATTAATAACCCTAACGTATGCTTAGCGTACTCGTTTAAGAAGATGCGTAAGTAGTAGATAGACTAGGTCTCGTTTGCTTACCTTAAGTAGGAATTCCTAGATTACTTTAATAATAGAGGCCTACTCTCCTCGTCTTTCCTTAACGACCTAATAGAAGATAAATAGGAGCTCTTCTTCGGAGTCCTATAGTTATTTATCCGTCTATTCTTAATTAGGGACAACCTAGTTAAGGAAGAGGAAGACTACGAGGAGCTTCTAGCTAAGGTTAGTTAAGAGCGCGTAACCTTCCCTATTAAGGTTATAAGAAAGAAGAACCCGAAGACTAAGCCTAAGCCTAAGAAGGCTACCGCCGATTCTAAGGATTCGGAACCTAAGACCCCTATAAAGAAGGGGACTAGTAAGAAGTCTACTACTAGTTAAGCTCTACTTAAGCTTTATGTAACTACCGAGGACGAGTCTAAAGCTAAGTTAGGGGATAAGACCGCTAAGAAGAAGATCTCGAAGCTAGTTATTAAGAGGAAAACCCTAGTTATAGGACGAGCACTACCTAAGCCCGCTATAACCTTCGACGCTAGTTCTAAGGACGAGACCTCTAGATAGAAGACCTCGAAGCTAGTTATTAAGAAGAAGAACCTAGTTACTAATAGAGCATTACCTAAGCTTACTATAACCTTTAATAGCCCTAAGGCACCTTCGGATAGTAAGGAAACCGACCTACCCCCTTTGTTAGGAAACTTTACTACCCTTAACATAGGTCGTACTCCTACTAAGGCGTAAGCTCGATACGAGTCGCGTAACTATAAGGAGTCTAACCTAGACATAGACAACTTTAAAGAACCCCTAGTATCTATTTAGGATCGTCTCTATAGGATCGAGAATAACCTTTAAGCTTCCTACGACGAATAAGCCTATTAGTAGGAAGACACTAGAAGATACTAAGCTCGCCTTAATCGTAACCTCTGTCCTAGACCTAAAGAACCTAGCTTATCCTAAGCTATCTTCGTCTAACTAAAGCGGTACCTAGGTTAAACCTAGGAGTTAACCGATCTACTCGTAAGCTCGACGTAGGGTAGGATCGATAATAAGACTATAGCATAAGTTACCGACAAGCTGCCCGGGATTATAGAGACTTAGGACTAGCTAGATAAATAGATAGCCTATAACGTTATTATAAGCTCCGCCTATAATAGACGGGAGTCGTATACATTTAACATAGATGCTTTTAAAGACGCGATGTTACTTAATAAGGTAATTAAGGAGAGCCGCGAGTTTGTTTAACCTTATCCTACCTTCTCTACTCCTTAAGAGAGACTTAATAATAGCCTCTATAACCTCCGACCTAAGTATAGCACGAACGTACCTAAGGCTACTTTAAGCTACGTATAAGCTTATAACCTCGAGAATATGCCTTAGTTAACCTACAGAGATAAGGACCTTACGTATAGCTTCGTGTTACTAGCTAACCTTATAATGTCGAACCTCTACTTCGACTTTAACTATAGTAACCCGTAGTATAACGTTACTACGGAGACGGTATAAGCTTAGGACAAGGGAGGTTACCTAGGAGAGGACGACGAGAGAGTCCTAGACAACGATAGGCTCTAAGTAACCTTCGAGGATAATTAATTTATTAATGACCTCGAACTAAGGAAGGGGGATAGTTATGAGGGCCAAGGAAGGGGTCCGTGCGCACAAGCTGTGTATAGGCTCAGAGGCCTCGCTAGTAAATAACCTTACTTAATCACTGCAATCCAACACCCACTAATTACTTTGATCACAATTACGGCACAACCTTTGTTCGTTTTGTTGAGCTTGAGCCCTATCCGAGTCTACATCGATCTAAGAACAATCATCAAAACTGCAATCACGAGCAGATTTCAACCACAGCAGTGCCTTATCAATGACCGTGAAGAGTTAACGCTTCTATTCCAAAGGGGAAGTGACCTCTCCCTGCAGGCATCGTTCCTTCCACGAAAACCTCACATGTGACGCAGTCTACAGCGCATCTGCCTATGATCGCTTCTTCCTCCTCTGACTTCAGCCGCCGCAACCTTGGAGACCACATTCGCAAAGCCCGGCTACTGAGCCAATAGTATACCGCAAGCATGCCTGTATTGCGCGCAAAGGTAAGCGTCAATCTGATGATCGTTCCTGATTATTACACGCTCACAGTACAACCAGCAGTCAACCTTGGCTGACACCAAGACCAACGACGAATCTATCAGTGAATCAGAGTTGTCGGACATCCCAGCCTCTGATGACGACAAAGATGAGTCCGACAATGAATCGGAGTCATCAGACCTCTCAATCTCTGATGATGACAACAATGGTTTCGACAGTGTCGATGATGAGTACAACCTCAGTGACGAAAATACCAACGAAGTCATCGACCCTGAGCACAACCTCGATGATGACAATGACACCCAGAGTGACGAGTTCAAACACAACCTCGATGGCTCCACTTCCTCTGACGAAGACTCTGGTTGCGGTAGCGGGGGCGAGCACCCCTCAGATCCTTCACGTAGACTGCAGAGAACGCACAAGACGCCCGATGCAGAGGACAGTGTATGGGTGAATAAAAGGGAAAGCTGGGCAAGATCATCTCAACCTTTCGCGTGCAACCTCATACTAATACGCCCCAGGGTGCCAACGAGAAGGACTGGACCGAACAGACTGCACTCACCAAGTGGCTCCACCAGTTCTCAGACTACGGCGCCGCCTATCTCGCCGAGCTCAAGAACATGATCGCGGATCCCAATGTGACCCTCGAGGTCCTCGAAGCCAAGCTACCACCACCAGAGGTGACGGACTTCTACTGGCAGCACAAGCACAACCTCGCACGTCTCCGAGGCGGCAAGATCCTGCTGGTCATTAGCCATTGCCCGCAGTACAACGTCAGCATTGCGAACATGGAACAACCTGAGATCATTCAACCTGAGGACTCGACCTGCTTTACCTCTGCCGTGATCTCTTGGATTGCCAGAACATCGCGATACCCTCTGTTCATATTCAACATGCGTCACAACTGTCGAAAGGAAGCACCACGTCCTAGAGACTCGAATCATACCAAGGATGCGATGCCCACTGAGAACGCAAAGCGTACTGGTGCTGCCAATTACGCAAGCTGCGAAGGTACAAGGAAGTCTGATCCAGAGGCACGTCACCTCGTGCTGCTCGCCGACATCCTCGTCGAGATCGCCGAAAGAAGGTACAACCTTGAGATTGTCACTACTTTAACCTTCTCTACCATGGCCAGAGCCTTCGCAAGCACCCTCGCCGTACCCACAGTCGCGCTCAACGACCACATCTGTCGCCTTCGTAACCGATCAGACATAGCACTACTGTTCGCCATGCAAATCACCGACGTTGCGCTCAGTCTTGGTTCAGTCCGGGATATCTACGAAAGCTTGAGACTGGAGATGCTTCGACTCCCTAGCAAGGATGCCGGACGTTGTGTCGTCAAGCTCCGACCTTTCGAACGAGTATCCCCGTCGACTCTCCCAACGACTCTTGAGGGATTGTTGTCGACCCTCGACGAGCACAAGGTCAAAAGAAGGGAACAAAAGTACCAACAGAGGAGGAACAACCCTGACTATTATGCGAGGGGTAAAGCAGCACAGGCGAAGCAAAGAAAGTCGCCAGAGCACCTTGCAAAGATGAGGAATCAGTACCATGCCAACCTCGATGCTAGTCGCGCAAGGGCAAGGAAAGCCAATCAGAAGAGAGCTCCTAGAATCAACAAGGCAAGGAGAGAGAACTACAGGGACGATCCAGCGTATAGGGCAAAGGCGCGGGCAGCGGGAAGAATCAGCGGTGCCAAGTACAACCTAAAGAAGAGGGAACAGAAGAGGCTGGTCGAGGAACAAGAGAGGTTGAACGAGGATGAGAGGAGGTTGGCCGAGGGACAGGAGAGTTTGGTCGATGAGCAGAAGAGGTTAGCCCAGGAACAGACGCCTGCTCAGATTGCGAATGCGAAAAGAGCTGAGAAAAGAAGGAAGAGGTACCAGAACGACGCCGCGTTCAAAGCGAAGTCTCTGGCACAAGGAAAGGTCAGGGACGCTAAGTACAGGGCCAAGAAGAAGGACACAAAGAGGTTGGCCCAGGAACAGTCAGCTGCTCAGGGTTGAAGGTCGAGACTCGACACAACGTCCATGCTGTTGCTCAAGGAATGAAGATGACCTTGTGTTGAGGTTGCAACCGTTATTTCATGACAGTGGCTTTTATGGCTCTGAAGCAGGTTTGACGCCATGTTACGACAATTGCTTTGCTTGAGCTTCGAGGATGGCCTCATCACACGGCTACAATATTTGACTACGATATTTTATAGCTTCAGAATAACAATCATGCTACGAGAGCTTGTACAGGACTTCCGAAACTCCAAGGGAACATGATAAAGGCAGACAGAGATGCTTTCGAGCGGATGAAGCGACCGCAAACTGTCTAGCAAACAAAATCTCGTAATAAGAGTCGACTTCGGTAACCTGCAATCGAGCAACCTGCAATCGAGCAACCTGCAATCGAGCAACCTGCAATCGAGCAACCTGCAATCGAGCAACCTGCAATCGAGCAACCTGCAATCGAGCAACCTGCATTAGGTAGTCTCGTCGAGATGATTAGTGCAACCTTTGCATAATATGTGCAATCTCGTCAAGATTATAAGTGCATTTGAGCAAGCTCTTGTCGAGCAAGCTACTGTTTTGTGATTCCGTTAAGACTGAGTACAACCCTTGTTTAATGAATAGCTACCTAGCTCTTTCTCTTCCGCGTGCTTAAGCCGAACAACCTTTGTTCTAGGAAACCTCGCGACTGGTTCATGCACCACAACTGCGGCTAACCTTTCTTAAGCTAAAGTATCAATCAATCGATTACTATTAATCATCATCCTTGGTTACATCCAAGACTTGTACAAGCTAATCCGAATATGAGCTATAAGTATGGTTCATCGGTTCCTAGGAAGCAGCTTTTGCAATATCGATGTTGACAATGCACGTCGCGTGTACAGTCTTGTGATGACGATCCTCCTTGCCCATGTCCTAGGTGATTAGAGGGGTAGAAGCAGTGTCAGTCAGGCCCTTCATAGTGGTGGCTTCAAGGATACAGCGGCCGGCGGCCAACCACGGACGGTGATGAGATACGTGCGTAAATCAGTGCCAGGTTGTTTATTGATCCACCAAGTGTGGAGTAGAGCTGCAAGTGATATAGTCATCGGCCACCCTTCTATCAGAAGAATACGAGGTCCAATTGCTAGTACTGTCTAGCAACTTCGCGGTCTGTAATTGGGAGAGTCGATTCTGCGACATGCATGCATGAGTGCTTCGTATCGATCAATATGGGATGAATACGACAAGACGTCGAGTCAGCACTTGGAGTAGTTGATGATAAGTTTATTCATCGAAAAAACGCCAGTCGATGCATGAGAAATGGTATGTAGCAAGGTGGATGTTGTTGGCGAGTGGTGGCGCTCGAGGGCAGAAAAACATCGACGTGCCGTCAGTCGCGCCAGTCCATGGTGTTGATGGTGGTTTCATTTGGGGACGCTCTGTAAATCCCCGCCTCGAACCGAAAGAACTTGAAGCACGTCAAGATAATGTCGAGTTGTTGTTCGCGAGGCAGCTGGAGGAACACCACAAAGCCACTCGACGTGCGTAATGCAGCAAAATTCGGCGTTGCCAACAAGAATCTCTTGTTCAACATTGGTTGACATCGCCATCACATCGACCCTTAGATCTTGAGCGGTCCTTCTTCCTCGTTGTGTCAGATCTCGCATTATTATTGCGCTGAAGCCCCATATGAACTCAGAGAAGCAGCCTGTTCTCGAACTACCTTCTATCAACCTGTCAACGTTTCCGCTCTCGTGCAGCGTGATAATCGTCGTAGTAGGTGCATCATTGTGGTGAGCTTCCAAAGATTCGATGAAGCATTGCAATAAATCCTTCATAACAGCAGTAATATCGCCCATCACCACTTCTTATTCTGCAATATTGCTTGGTAAGTCTATATGGCTCTGCAAAACCAATAAGATCAGAAATTGAAGCACACTGTCGCCGTCGACAGTGCATTCGGGCTCAAAAACAATGGTTATAGGTACAACCCTGACCATAAAGCTTGCAACGATTTGTCTCGAACATCAACTCACATCACTCATCATGTCAGCCCTTTCCTGCATCTCATCAAGCAAAAGCAAAAGCAAAAGCAAAAGCAAAAGCAAAAGCAAAAGCAAAAGTCGTCGAACACCCGTCATCAAAATGTCGCTTGCTTGCAAGCAACCACACTATCCACGTCAGTCGTGAACTTCTCGTCGGGAATGTCTTCCTCATTCGCCAATCGCATACGGCAAGAAAGCCCGACCGCCCAGCAAAAGTTTGCCAGAGGCACAGCAGCAACAGGCAAAAGAGACAATGCCCCCTAACGGAGTCGAACCGGTGACCTCGGCATTACTAGTGCCGCGCTCTACCAACTGAGCTAAAGGGGCAAGCATAAAGTAGTCTGTGTTCCAGGGTCAATATGTAGTCTGGTCAACCTGGCCCCAGAGGCAGGTGCGACTGACGCGTCGGCGTCCGGAAAACCACGCGGGTGGACTTGACGAACAATCGGACACACGCCTCGAACATCAAAGACGAAAGAAGAGATGGCGGATGGAGACGTAGAGGACAAGGCTGATGTAAGTTTCTGTCGTCAGTAAATGGAAGTTGGTGTCTGTGACAATTGGTTGATGGCAAGCAATCGCCTCTATGATCCATCACACTTTCCACCACAACCAATACCATCGACTTCATCAACCCACTACATCAATCACACCATCTTCTATTACGACCATATCCTTATTATCCAAACCCACAATTTCATTCATCATTCTGACACCCTTCTCACAGCGCCTCAAATCATCCCTCTGGTACAGTATAGGCAGCATCGTCGACGCAATAGCACTGGACCAAGACCTAAACGCCACACCCCAATTCATCGGTTCCCTGACCGAACTCGTCTGGAGCCAAATTCTAACCTCTGGTGCTGATTTGGAGAATTTTGCAAAGTACACTACTCAATCTTTCCTTGCGAAAAATGACACTGATTAAGGTATCACAGACATGCGGGTAGAGATACCATCGATACAAAAGATGTATTGTTGTTGGTGAGGAGGAATGAGCAGTTGAAAGAGGTGTTGGAGAATGCGTTGAAGGAGATCAAGAAGTGAGAAGATGTGAACGCGATGCGGCAAAACGATCTTGAAGAGGTTTGAGATTATTCATGACTGGCTAGTATGGTGGTATGTCCGCTATATTTCTTCGGCTTCAAAAGGGTATCGCCGGCCTTTTTTATCGTATTCCATCACACAGCCAGGTTCGTAACAGCGTAGCGAATTTATTGCTTGTCGGGGAAGCCCAAGTTGACCTTTTGCAGAATTAGTCACTGGAACTCCAGAAAAGAGATGGGAAGGGAACTTACGCCAAAGGCAGGGTACACGAAGCGGTTGGGAGGGTGTGTCTTTGCAATGTTGTCAAGAGCCTTGACATCCGAAGAGTCAAGCTTGATCAACTTCATGTTCTCCTCAATACGCGAAGGCGTCACGGACTTGGGGATAACAGAGCTTCCACGAGCAACTAGTTCCTGCAGTCAGTTTCTGCTCTCGTCGGATGAGAAGAGGAAATATCCTTACCATGGTAGCTCAACAACACAGTACCGGGCGAAACGTCATGCTTCTTAGCAACCTCCTGAATCTCCTTCTCCTGGAACAGCGGCGATCCAGTACTGCCCAAAGGACTGTATGCAGTAATTAAAATACCCTTTTCCTTGCAGTAATCCACAATTTCCTGTTGAGGCAAGTAAGGGTGGTTCTCAATTTGGTTTGCGGCGGGGGTGACTTTGGCTTCCTTCATGAGTTCCTCCAAGAAGGGAACTGAGAAGTTGGCGACACCGATGGCCTTTGTCTTTCCGGTGGCGAGGAGCTTTTCCATCTCCTTCCAGGTTTGGGTGTAGGACCAGGTTGTGTCGAGGTCGCGGGAGCCATCGGGGTGTTTGGGGAATTTGGGGTCGTTGCCTTTGGGGTTCATGGGGACGGGCCAGTGCATGAGATAGCTGATGATGTTAGACCTGTGCCTTGAGGATATACATAATCTCTCCAATTGACTTACAGATCTACGTAGTCAAGGCCTAGCGACTTGAGACTGAGATCGAGGTTCTCCTCGGGTCTAGAGTGGTAGGTACACCATAACTCTGCGGAAAAATTATGAGCTCCTGCTATCATATTCGCAGATGATTTTGATGGTTAACTCACTGGTGGTGACAAAGACGTCTTCACGCTTGATGCCGGCAGACTTGAAGCCCTCGGCGAGACCCTCACCGACTTCATCCTCGTTGCCGTACACGTATGCGGCATCAATGTGCTTGTAGCCAACCTTCAGAGCGTGCGAAACAGCATTCTTGACCTCACCAGGTGCAGACTGCCATGTTCCAAGACCTGTGATTGGAAAGTCAGCCCCATACAATTCTCCCGAGCTATTGAAAACTGTCAGGAGTCAAGTTCATACCGAGAGCAGGGATCTTAGCGCCTGTGTTGAGGGTGAAGACAGTATCAGACATGGTTTTGGGATGTAGTATAAAATCAGGAGTCTTTTTGAGAATGAAGTTTGCAAGTTGAGGATTCATGGCCGGCAAAGGAAATAATGTATGTCAAGGTCAACAAAGCACCTTGCTGGCAGCAATCACCTCATCGGCCTTTGACCCAACAGCTTTTGCTACCCCTCCCCCACTTTCTTCCATCGAGTATCCACCAACAGCTTCGAGCTCTCGAGGGAAGATTGACCCGAGAGACGAAACGTGGGGATCGGCGACTGCGAGCTCGCCAAGACTGGGCAAGCGCCGCACCTTCTTGCATGTTTCGCTGATACCTTTTTCCGGGCTGCGACACACCATGCCCGGAACAACCCACAAAAGAGGCAAGTGGCGCCCCGAATCCGAGGAGCGGAAAAACCTAGCAGCTCTTTGATCAATCGGAGGCCGCGATTCAGATCCACATTGTCGTCATGAGACCAAGGATCGTTTGGTCTTCGCTCCGATAGTTCTGCCGTTGAGGGATTTTGGTGACGACTAGCTTTGCCGCTAGGAGGCAAGATAATCCGTACGAGGGTGGAAGCCCCGACTTTAGAGCAAGCAGAGTTCAACCCCCGGACAACCCTCGAACGACTGATCAAGCATGCCGTGGGGCGAACGAGCCACAAATGGAGGTATCTGGCGAATGAACGCGAAGATGCTTACGGGTGTTGGTGCAACCGATGGACGATGGAGGTCCATGAGTCGTTTTCAATCTTTCCAGACTGGGGAAGTGACGGCGTTGGAAGAGGGTTGTTCTTGCCCTTTGAACGGGGCCCCAGAATTAGTCTCCAGTGGTAGGTTGGTTGTGTACTCTACTCTAGGAGATGCCGACTTGGAAACAAGTCCCCGAAGAAAGGTAGATAAAAGAGAGCACTCCTTTCCTCGTCGTCTTGTCTTTTGGCCATCATCATTTCATACAATCCATCAATCTGTTCAACGCTTCATTGCATCAAAAGCATAAAAGAACACAACAACACCAATCCGCCTTTTTGTGCACACTCAAACAGACTCAACCACACCTTTTCACTTAAACTCATCACACATCGGTCAACATGGCACCCATCGCTCTTGAGCAGCCCAATGTCGCTGAGAACTTCAACGACCACAAGGATGGTCTCGCCCTCGAGGCAACCTCCGACAACATCGACGAAGTGAACGTTCTCAAGGCCGCCTTGAGGGTCAAGAATGGCACCGCCACCCAAGAGGAGAAGGACATCTACGAAAAGTCACAGTTCGATGCCGACAAGGATAAGGAGCAATTCCGCAACTTCGAGGAAGCCTGCGATCGTGTCAAGAACTTCTACAGAGAGCAGCATGAGAAGCAGACTGTTGCTTACAACCTGCGTGCCCGTAACCGATTCCACTCCAAGACCAGAGCTGAGATGACCATCTGGGAGGCCATGGAGAGATTGAACACATTGATTGACGAGTCAGACCCCGACACCTCATTGTCTCAAATCGAGCACTTGCTTCAGTCCGCTGAGGCTATCCGCCGCGATGGCAAGCCCCGCTGGTTCCAATTGGTCGGTCTTATCCACGACCTGGGCAAGCTCCTCTTCTTCTTCGAGGCAGAGGGTCAGTGGGATGTTGTCGGTGACACTTTCGTCGTCGGCTGCAAGTTCGACGACCGCATCATCTACCCCGGCACTTTCGAGAACAACCCCGACAGCAAGGACCCCATCTACAGCTCCGAGCACGGTATCTACACACCTGGCTGCGGTCTCGACAACGTCATGATCAGCTGGGGCCACGACGAGTACCTCTACCACGTCGTCAAGGAGCAGAGCACCATTCCCGATGAGGGACTTGCCATGATCCGCTACCACAGCTTCTACCCCTGGCACAAGGAGGGAGCTTACCGCTGGATGATGAACGAGAAGGATAAGAAGATGTTGGATGCCGTCAAGGCCTTCAACCCTTACGACTTGTACTCCAAGTCTGATGAAGTCCCCAAGGCCGAGGACCTCAAGCCCTACTACATGGAGCTCATCGATGAGTTCTTCCCCAACAAGGTCTTGAGATGGTAGATCCGATCGTTCGCCCTGACTGCCGCGAATGCATGATATACCCATCTGATTTATGACCTTTGTTGACGATTTAGCGGAAAGCATCAAGAAATCCACCTGATGGAAAAGAAAGACTTAAGTGGTCGGCGCTGCGGGGTTTTCCCATTTCCTTTTTATCTTTAATGACCTTTTTCACAATGAACCATTTCCCTTTAACTATTTCAAATACTGTCCGTTCTTTCTTCGACTTTGCCGTCACCGCCATGCCACTCGCTGCATGACTGCCCGTTTGCACATCCTCATCATCTTCAAACATGAGACATGTACAACCGCTTTGTTTTGCAATCGTACACTCCCTTGTGACACCGTCTTAAACATAACCTTTCACATTTAGGCAACCTGTATTACCTCTCCCACCTTACAATCACCATGTTGCATCCTAAAGCCCCGAGTCACACCCTACAAACTACCATGTCGCACCTTACAATCACCACATCGCTCGCTTCAAATGCTAAACTGTGCTTCATGTCATAGCCCCACTCTTTCCTTCTTTTCTCAAGATTCCCATTTTCCATCATTCCTTGGGTATTACAAATGATGTATTTGTAGGTTTTCTTCAAATCACCAAAAATCAAGGCAAAAACCTCAACATCGATCTCTATATTTATATCCGAGTCTTTGTGGCTTTTTTGTCACTTCATGGAAGGTTGTGAGATATCCATGTTATCATATCGCCTTTTTTCCGTACTATTCTGTATTCACTTACGACATGCACAAATTGCGCAAATGCACAAATTCACGGAGTGTTGTATTGATTTGCAACATTGGACAGAAGGCAACATAGGGCTTAGAAGGTCTCACGCATGACGGACAAGGAAGGGTAGCGGAAACCTTTCTCCGCACCGCATATGGTGACACAAACCTGGCGGCAAAAGCTGGCAATAATTCCCGGGTACTCCGTACACAAACGCCACATTTTTGCACTCTTCAGCCGTGGAAGAAGGAACGATCGGGCGTTGATGCATGGGGTAATAAAGTTCGCGATGGGAGCTGACAGAAAGCAGAAGTACTACTTGATTTGACCTGGACTTCCAAAAATGTACCAAGAAGAATTATATACAAAGAACTGCCAGTTCCAAAATACCAGATCTCCAAAAATGCCGTGCAATGCACATCTACAACTTCGCTCTTTCCTCCCCTTTCGTATCGATGATAACCTTTAACACACACCAACCATCAGCTTTTGTGCTCTTCAAAAATCACGCAGTCTCAATGACAACCTTGAGAACTAATTTGCCATCATCATCCTTGGTGCGTCCGGCCATGCCGAACGCATCCACGCAACTCTCCAAGCCTTTGTATTTATGCGTGACCAGTTTCGAGAGGTCGGGTGCTGATGGGGAGGTGGCGATGGAGATGCCTTCGGGGTATGTGTTTGCGTAGCGGAAGACTCCTACTAGGTCGACTTCGCGGAGGGCGGCGGAGGACATGGCGAGGGTTTGGATGGGGATGCCCATGCCGATTAGCATTACGCGACCGCCTGGTTTGGTTGCCTGTGAAAGGTGAGGTGTTAGTGGGAAGGTAGGTAGGAAGAATGAGGGTAGAGGGGTGCTTACGTAGATTCCTGATTGCACACAGGTGGGTACACCGGTGCATTCGAAAACGACGTCTACTTCGCCGATAGCAGAGCCAGACTCATCGGTGACTTTGGCAATGCCGTCTGCTGTTTCTCTTGCGATTGCCAGATTCTCATCTGTATCTTTTCCTCTCTTCATGGGTACCACAAAGCCGTGGTGTGCGAAGCCATTCTTTACTGCAAAGTCGACTCTTCCGGCATCGATATCTGCAATGATAATGGTCTTTGCTCCCTTGGTCTTAGCAACAGCTGCGGCAAGCAAACCCACAGCGCCAGCTCCAAAGACTAGAGCGGTTTGTCCGGGTTGCATCAAACTACGGCGGTATGCGTGGATAGCAACACCTAGAGGTTCAAGTAAAGCTCCCAACTCCATACTCATACCCTCAGGCATCTTATGACACCACTTTGCAGGATGATTGATACGTCCCTGCAGCGTACCCTGGAAATGCGGGAAACTCTTTGCGGAACTGCGGAATTTCATGTCCTTGCAGATATTGTATCTGCCTTGTTCGCAGCGATGGCAAGAATCGCAGGGGACGCCGACTTCGAGGGCTACTCTGTCGCCGGGTTGGAAGTTTGAGACTGAAGAGCCGACTGCGGTGACGACGCCGGAGGATTCGTGGCCGAGGGTGAGGGGTTCGCGGACGAGGATGTCGCCATTGCGGTTGTGGTTGTAGTAGTGAAGGTCGCTGCCGCAGAGGCCGGTGCTGTGGACTGCTACTTGGATCTCGTTTGCCGAGGGAGCGGGTACTTCGCGAGGTTCCTGTTGATTCTGAGTCAGTGGGTGTCCATCTCAAATGTTGACCGACACAAGATTGAGGCCGGAGCTCTGGCAAGGGGCATGTGAAGTTTGAGAGGGGCAGAAGAGTCCTCTTTGCCTTCTACAGCATTCTTCCATGCCGTGCTCGCGTGCTCATGTCTGGCAGAAAGTTGTGACGGTCGGTGAATGGAAAGTACTCACAATGCGGAGGTCCTTTGCGCCGTGCAAGACGCTGGCTTGTACTTGTGTTGACGACATAATTGTGATGTAATGGATAGAAGAGAAACACAGAGAGCTACAGAAACAAGAGTCGAGAGTGGATTGGAAACTGGAGAGGTGCAGCGGGAGTGCAATCAATACATAACAATTCAAAAGTCGTCAAGAAGTGTCGGGAAGATGAAGCGTCGGCATTTGATTTGGACCCCCCACCCCACTAGTTGCCCACTTCACCCACTTTGCCCACATTATCGGCTTTTGAAGGGGGGAAAAGGCATGACGTTTCGGTAAATCGAGGGTCGAATGTCAAGCAGCTTCTCGTCGGCATCACGAGAGTCTTTTTCTTGTCGGCATTGAATTGACTAAGTATACTTGTCTTGTTGTTTCCGCTCATCTTTCTTGTTCTTTGCATACCTCACACCTTGCAATAAAGTCACCACACAATAATGGCTACCGTACAACAACTCTTCTCGCTCGAGGGCCAGACTGCTCTAGTCACTGGTGGCACTCGTGGTATGTTTCGACAACTCAGGCCGAATGTAGTGTCGGTGACTAACTGTTGTCTCTAGGTATTGGTCAATCAATGGCCATTGCTCTTGCTGAAGCCGGCGCAGACATTTTGCTAGTACAGGTGAGTCTCTCCTTCCTTCGACATTTCAGAACGCGTAGTAACCAACAAACCACAGCGCGACGAATCAAACCAATCCACAAGAGAAGAGATCCAAAAGCTAGGACGCAAAGCCCAAATCTACACAGCCGACCTCGCATCAAGAGAATCCGTATCCGCCCTCGTCAAAAAAGTCGTCTCGGACGGCCACCAAATCCACATCCTGCTCAACTGCGGCGGCATCCAACGAAGACACCCCGCACACCAATTCCCCGACAATGACTGGGATGAAGTTTTGAACGTCAACTTGAACTCGGTCTTTACACTCTGTAGAGATGTAGGCGCACACATGCTTGAACGCGACGTGGATCAATATGGCCGCAGAGGTGCCATCATCAACATTGCCTCATTACTGTCTTTCCAAGGTGGCTTCACAGTACCCGCCTATGCTGCTTCCAAAGGTGGTGTCGCTCAATTGACAAAAGCCTTGTCGAATGAGTGGGCATCCAAGGGTATCAATGTCAATGGCATTGCACCTGGTTACATTGCGACCGAGATGAACGATGCTTTGATGAAGGACAAGACGAGAAGTGAGCAGATCATGGCTAGAATTCCTGCTGGCAGATGGGGAAAGCCCGAGGATTTCAAGGGTCCTGTCGTCTTTTTGGCCAGCAGAGCGAGTGGTTATGTAAGTGGTGAGATTCTGACTGTTGACGGCAGCTGGATGGCTAGGTAGATGCTTCTACACATTACTCTTCTTCTAATACATATTTTCCAAATCCATACCATGTTCCTGCTCTCGAGTGAGATTGTGTTGCCCGGCAAAAGGCTGGAAGCACAGGCCTTGTAAACAAAGGGTCTTTTCAGATGCCGTCCTTGTCAAAATTTCAATCTCTCTCCAAAGTCGTTAGTCAACTCTGTCAAAAGCTGCTTACTGCTTGTCCTCAGCCTCAAGAGTGAGCATGGATTGAGGATTTGAATAATTGTGCACAGCGACAACATGCATGTCTATGCTGGACGACCAACCCGTAACAAACATCTCACAAACGGCAACTTTGCCGGCCAAACAGCCCAATGTTGACTCAACTTTCACACCAACGTCTTGATCATCACAGACCAAACTCTTGAACCCTTGACCCATGAATCGCTACTATTCTCGTCTCCCCGAAAAGACTCCTCCAAAAGAGCTCCTCCAGGCAACGGCAATAAACCCCGATCGGCAACTCTGCGAACCATCAAACACCGACAGCGCAAGTCTCCACACCCCTCCCCCCCCCCCCC